>Ga0209187_1000281_pt1 | contig 104850 bp, 75 predicted proteins | sample BantaG_FD_187430 | JGI IMG/M metagenome (GOLD analysis project Ga0209187, IMG submission 187430) | Marine algal microbial communities from Bantry Bay, Ireland - BantryBay_4 metaG (SPAdes) (version 2) | ecosystem: Host-associated > Algae > Red algae > Unclassified | place: Bantry Bay, Ireland...
CGCTTTCGTGTCTTTCATTACAATGATTGCAATAAAACATTGGCGGTTTAACATTTAATTCTTTCCTGATCGTGATTAATTGATCGTTTAATTTAGCTACTAATTCAAAATGATCTTCAATGTTCATATTGAAATTCCAATCCGACTTTAAAGTTGATTTTAGTTCGGGAAACCAAGTTGTATTAGATTGTCCAGCTGGCATATTCTATTTTATTTTTCATGAGGCTGTAAATTCAAGTCACTTAATTTGTTGCTCTTTTCGTCATTAAATAATTCTTCATGGAGTATTCCATATGGCGCCCCTCCCGAAGTATATCCAGCTATGAATACAAAATTACTATCCGTATGTTCATCAGTATTTTTGCTGTCTAAACGTTTTGCAGAGGTTTTGGATTCCTTAGATATTAATACTTGCTTTTCGTAATTCTCGTCTATTATCACGCCATTCATTCTTAGTTCTTTAATTGAACAAATCAAATCTACTCCAAACCAATTTGAATAGCCTTTTACAATATTTTTGCCTGTGTATTGTAGCATCCACTTTTTCGCAGATTCTAACCTGTTTTTTCTCTTTAGTCTTTTCCTTCTTGGTGTATTGTTTTTGTTCAATCTATTTAATTTTTCGTTCTTCATGAAGCATAACGGATCGGTGATACGTGGCGGATTTGGCGATAGCCAATCTGACATCGTCATCGCTTGTTATCGGTTTTTTTCATTTTGTTGTAATGAGTTACCCAATCCGTATATTTTAATTGCGGTACTTTCTCAGCCAAAAATTCAATACCTTTTTTTGTAAGATTACCGCATTTAATGATGTGCTCATCTTTAATTTCTTTCATTAAATATAAAGGAGCAATTAGTGATTTCTTATCAGCTATTCCATCTCCGAATTTGATTGTATGTCCCTTTTCAAAATGATCTTCAGACAAATAAATATTATTGTGAATTGGATTCTCACTTTTTGTAAGCATAATGCCCATGATATCAGAATGTTTTTCTTTCCAATATATAAACGGGTGATTGTAGCTAATTATATTATAGCAATCTCTAAATTTTGAATCAAGTTGATATATTTCCCCTTTTGTCATTATTTTTCTTTAATTACTTGGTGGCTCGCTAAAATGATTTCCATCACCGAGCCATTCTCTTTTTAATTTGGTTTTTTCATTAAATATTTTCTGTTCATCGGCTGTTGCATAGTCAATTACCCATTGCTGACCACCATTGTCATAGTAAGTATATTTACCTTTTGTTTTTAATTCGTTTGGCAAGTAGGAAAATCTCTGAACGAAGTGATCTGCTATATATCCTGATTTTTCCAATTTCCATTTTTTAGGTATTCCATTAACTACAAAACTTATCCATTCTATTTGGTTGGAATCGGCTACTATTGAGATATCTCTGTATTTGATTTCACCATTTGTTATAGCTCCCATTCTTTCCATAAACCATTTATATTGACTATTGGGGTCAAAGAACTCAAGGTCGAAATGTATACAATGGTCTGAGAAGTTATATTCGGGTACTTCGGGATTTCTCCAACCAAAAAGGTAATACATGGCGCTAAATTGATTGGATTGAAAATACTCCTCTGCGGAAATATTATCCCAAGCTAACTTCTCGCCAATTTCTAAATCCAATATTTTTTGAGTTACTCCTTTGTTGAATTCATATCCTAATGACTTAAATACTTCCAATTGTTCTTCGTATGATAATGCAGTTGAACTTTCCTCTATAGCTTCAACATTGCTTGAATTATTGTCATCGCTATTTGTTTTATTCTTTTTAAAAAAGAAGCTAAATAGTCCCATAGTTAATATTATTAATGTCAGATATTTCATTTTCAAATTACCGATAACTAACTTATATACCCACCTTTTCGTCACCCGAGGTGTTACTTTTCCTCATAAGTTGATCGAGTGGGCTTTCTATTTTTGACATCTGTTGTATACTTATATGTGTATATACAAGAGTAGTCTTAAGATTTTTATGGCCTAATAAATCCTGTATGAATGCTATACTTATGCCATTGTCATGCAGATGAGTCGCAAAGCAGTGTCTTAATACGTGAGGTGTAACATTCCGAGTGATACCAGCTTTATTAGCGGCCGTTTTCACTATCTTTTGTACGCTGGAATTTGCATATTTTTTTCCAGCTTCTATACTTTCGAATATGTACACTGCTGGTTTGTATTCGTGGAAATATTCTTTGAATACCTCCTTAATGTGAGCACTTAACATAACAACTCTGTCTTTCTTACCTTTTGCGCCTCTAATAAAAATTTGATTCCTATCCCAGATGATATTATCTATCCTAAGATCTGTCAGTTCGCTAAGTCTCATACCCGAAGAATAGATTGCATATAAGATATTGCGATGCTTCATATTACTGGTCACTTTTATCATTCTTAGGACTTCCTTCTGACTAAGAATCCTTGGTAGCCTATGTGATTTTCTTGGCCTTTTTATCTTAGACATATTTATATCTACTCGAGATAGGACCTTGTCGTAATAATACTTTAATGCGCTAATCTGTATATTTAGCAGACTATCAGATACCTTCTGCCCACTTACATAGGTTAGGTACTCATTAATTTGTTTGTTATCTGATTCGTGGATATCTTGCTTTTCTAACCATTGGTTGTATTTTACTACAGCGATGGTGTATGTCCTTATGGTCTGCCAACTGTATCTTTGCGACATCATGAGGCTGCTAATTTCTGTAGCTATTTTACGATCATTATTCTTATATTTTGATAGTAATTTTTCTAACCTGTTTCTATTAGAAGGGTTCTTCTGCTTAACCAATGACTTAGAAGTAATCAGTCTATCTATCACATCTATGCCATAGCCTTTGTAATCTTCTATTATCTGAGCGGCTATATCAGGATGATAGGGAACAGTCCACCTTTCTATTGCTTTGTTATATCTTCTGTTTTTTATCCTCAGTATAGGATTTGTAATTTTTTTGTATCCAGTAATCTCTATCACAATCATCTGACTGAGTTGAGGTACCTGGTACATCGTGACGTGGCATGGCTTATCGTATTGCCGGATGATCTGCTCTATAATTTCTATCTCTTGAGCATTCCAGTAGTGGAATAGCTTTTGTATAAGAGTGAGATTCTGATAGCTACCATAGCATATCCATGTTTTGGAATTATGATTCCACCATGACTTTTTAAGTGTCTTTATTTTCTTTATTCTTCCTTCATGATAATTTGTTTTAATTTGGAAATATTGATTAGATAAGATCACCTGTAGGTCTCCATTCGGATGTCTGGATATGTCCGAGGTCGATGATGTACTATTATCGACTACTGCGGTAAATTGATTCTTTTGAGAATCTATGTCGGATATATGCTGATCGGATAGTACTCCCTTAGCATTTCCGTCTTGTGGTGTAATATCTATAATCTTTGGTGCTGGAATGTCATGTGGTATATTGAGTGCCTTAAATGTATTGTAAGACCTCTTATCATACGGTATATAATAGCAGCGGTATGTGGCTGAGTACTTACTGCAGTACAGTGCCTTTATCCTATACAGCCATTCTGGTTTTTGACGGAATCGTAATAGGATGACGGTCTGACCACGATGGAAGACTTTTTCTACGTTTATAGTATGAGAGGCTGTCACTAATTATTGATTATTATATATCTTCTCAAAATAGGAAATTTAGGATAGATATTAAATAATGTGCATAATTATGTTTTAATACATGTAGAGAAGAAGTAATAAGACAGAGCCACATAGATAATTTTGGTAAGCAATACATATCACATAATACTGACAGAATCTTATAACTTAGCGCTAAGAAAAATAAGACATGCAGTCAGCAGAACATTATGCTAAGGTACTTAGGAACGCATACAATAATAGAGAGGCAGTAAGTCCATTGCGAGAAGAGATCGGAATAGATAATATAGATTTTGCCTATGAGATACAATCTATTAATATCTTGCATCGGCTTAATGCTGGCGCTTCTCTAATCGGTAAGAAAATAGGTCTGACCTCGTCATCAGTACAGAGACAACTTGGGGTAGATCAGCCTGATTTTGGAATGCTACTAGATGATATGGAAATCCTTACTGGTCATGCCGTAAGTATGCAGAAGCTCATGCAACCTAAAGCAGAAGCAGAGATTGCATTCGTATTATCTGAAGATCTGGATATGGGTAATATGACTATTATAGATCTGATATCTTGCATCGATTATGCACTACCAGCAATAGAGATCGTGGGTAGCCGTATAGAATCTTGGAATATTAAGATTACCGATACCGTAGCTGACAATGCTTCTGCTAGTCACTATGTGGTCGGGCACACACCTAAGACGTTAGATGAGTTCGATGTGATTAATTGTAAGATGACAATGACAAAAAATGATCAAGTTGTATCGGAAGGAATAGGAGCCGCCTGCTTAGGGTCTCCACTTAATGCGACCTTATGGTTAGCTAAGAAGATGATCCTTATGGGGCAACCATTACAAGCTGGAGAGTTAATCTTGTCTGGTGCCTTAGGGCCCATGGTGGGAGTGGAAGCAGGCGATGTATTAAAGGCTGAGTTTGAGGGCTTAGGTTCTGTTTCTTTGGGGTTCGAGGTGTGATATTTTCGGCATACACCATTAGAGATAACATTCGGTCATATTAAGAGATTTTTCTCTGCGTTACAGATGAAAAGGAGGAGAGATATTTTGATGTTGTGTTGTGCTATTTTGGGCAAAGACAAAGGTTAGAAAACTCATCTTGATTTTATTTTTTACCTTTTTTACTTTTTGTATCAATGAAAAGGTGGTAGCTTTTATGGGATACGCCTTCTATGATTATAATTAATCCATACTTCATTATTAGATCTTTCTCATCGTTCAAGATGGTTTGGTGTAGTGTTGTATTACATGAGAAGAAGGCAAATCTTAGAAAACTCTTTGGATTTTACCTCTATCCTTCTATTTTTTGTTTCAATGAAAAGGTGGTAAGCGTAATGTAATACGCCTTTGTAATTCCATTAGGTCACACTTCATTAAAAGATCTTTCTCCCTGTTCAAGATGAAAGAAACGTACCATTAGTCTTCTACCTTCTTAGCCCACTTTTTAAATTTGCCAGGTCTCTCACTAATAGAAGAACTCATAAGCATAGCAATAGGCTCTGTATATTCAAAGTGACTCAATATAATTCTAGATATCGAGATCAATGGCAGCGCTAATATAATACCTCCGACGCCCCACATGGTACCGAAAATGACGATGGATAGTATGGCAAATAATGGATTGATATCTACTTTGTCCCCGACGATCTTAGGTGTGATAAGATTACCCTCTACTTGCTGGATGATAACATAATAGATGACAATCGCCGCGGGTTGCCAGGTAGTATCAGTGGTGCTAAGTGCATATACAAACGGTAACAGACCACCTAAGCCTGTTCCTATGTAAGGGATGATTGCTAAGGTCCCCGCTAAGACGCCCCAGAAGATAGGGTAGTCGATACCTATTATAGACAGACCGATACTATTGAGCACAGATAAGATCACCATGACAAGACCGACACCGCCGATATATGACTTTACTGTTTCCTTGATATCCTTGAGTGTTTTCTTTATATCCTCTCGATTACTTTCTTCAAACTGAAATATGATAAAATTCTTAAAGCTCTTACGATAGTATAAAAGAAAGAAAGTATAGATCATTGTTAGTCCAAAATTAACCAAGAATGTGGCAGATGATACAAAACCTTGGGCGATAGTTGAGAATGATCCCTTGGGAATATCTGATTCTTTGGAGGCTAACATTTTGTCTATATCTATGTCTGCAAAAGGGATTAGATTATTGATACTTTTCCCCGCCTGCTTAATCCCTTCATCTAATTTATCACCTATCGATGGTAATGATTCCATGATATTCATAATCTGGAAAGAAAAGAGGGTAGCTACTAAAAGGATGGGCAAGATGACAGTCGCAAAACTTAATACTATTGTTATAGAATCATAGGATATATACTTATTATAAAACTTATCTATGGGGTATAAAAATGTAGCTAGCAGAAATGCAAACAAGAATGGCAAAATAATAGAAGATCCTATAATGCTTATCCATCCTAACGATATAGTAATGAAAATGATCAGGGCTATATTCTTCAGATTTATGTTGGCATGCATATTAGTCGTATTTTAAGATGAGTCCCCTGTAAGGTAATAATTTATTGAAGTTCTAATTAGTATTTTCTTCCATGAGCAGGATTAAATATACTACTATTAGAATGTGTATCTGTTCGGTAATGTAAGCCGTTGATTTGCTTTGGATACCATTAACATAATGGATGTCATGTATAATTTCTACCTTAAATTTGTTAAAATATACAAGTGAGAGAGATCTCGTCCCAGAGGAATCGAGTATGACAAGATTCAAAAATGAATTAGGGAAATTCAGAAGCAAGGAGTTCTATTCTTAGAGGGATTGCATTATTTTAGTTCTTCAAGAATTGCAGGGATTAGGGTATAAAATCTAAAGTGGATATGGTAGGATAGAGTGGTGGTGCTAACCAACAAAATGACCAAAGTCAATTTGTAATGATGGAACTCCAAAAACCTTTGGAGGTGGGATAGCTGAACCAAATTCATGTCATATCTGATAGGCGTGTGACCCTCATTGGCTGTATGTGACCAAATATTGATTAATGGATTCAATTTATAGTATTGCAATAAGCTGAATGTAAGCAAATTAGCTTACTTCTGAACATCCCTAAGTGATTGAATTAACAGGAGTTAGAGTGTAGCTGAACAACCATAATTAGAACATAACATATGCGACATTCTAATGTGCCAATGGTAATACATGTAGTGACAACTATTTAATATAGATGGTCTTAATATTCACAAACTCCCGTATCCCATAATAACTAAGCTCTCTTCCATAACCACTAATCCCTGTTCCACCAAAAGGTAGTCGAGGGTCCGATTTGACAAATTGATTGACGAAACAACAACCAGCTTCTATCTCATCCTTAGCGATACGTTCTCCTTCTTCTATATCTTGTGTAAATACGCAGGCACCCAACCCAAAGCGGCTATCATTAGCTACTCTGATAGCTTCTGACTTGTCTTTGACTTTAATCACAGATGCGACAGGTCCGAATATCTCATCGTCATATGCAGGCATACCGGGAGCGACTTCAGTCAGAATGGTGGCAGGGTAGTAGGCACCTTCATGTGCAGGGATCGTGCCTCCGAGTAACAAGTTAGCACCTTTATCTATGCTTTCTATCACCTGATCATGTACCTCATCTCTTAGGTCATGTCTTGCCATAGGACCCATATCGACTGCTTGCATTGGATCACCCATAGTTGCATTTTTCATCTTAGTCAGAAATTTCTCTAAGAATGCCTCATACACTTTTTCTACTATTATGAATCGCTTAGCACCGATACAACTTTGCCCAGTGTTTAGTAATCTGGAGGTCATACATTGCTCAGCTGCATGATCGAGATCTGCATCGGCAAGAACTATGTATGGGTCGCTGCCTCCGAGTTCCAGAACTGTTTTTTTGATTTGTTCTCCAGACTTAGACGCTACAGCAGCACCCGCATACTCGCTGCCCGTTAGTGTTGCTGCTTTTATATGTTTGTTTTCGAGAATCTTATTGACTGCCTTACTCGGTATAATTAATGTCCGGAAAGCATTGTGTGGAAATCCCGCATCTCGGAATACCTCCTCTATATATAAGGCCGACTGTGGTACATTAGAGGCGTGCTTTAGGATACCGACATTGCCTGCCATCAGCGCTGGAGCTGCAAATCTAAACACTTGCCAGAATGGATAATTCCATGGCATCACAGCTAATATTATGCCCATCGGTCTATAAGATATCATACTTCTCGTCGCATCAGTATCGACCATCTCATCCGAAAGGAAGGCTTCTGCATTATCTGCATAGTATCTACACACCCATGCACATTTTTCCACTTCTCCGACTGCTGACTTATAGGTTTTCCCCATTTCTTGTGTCATGGTCTCAGCATACTTCTGCTTTCTTTCTTCCAGTATCTCTGCGGCTTTATACATCATAGCGGCACGATCGGCATAGCTGGTCTTTCGGTAAGTGGAATAGGTATGTGCACACATATCTATAATCTGAGTAACCTCCTCGTCGCTTTGGAGTTGGTGAGTACTAAGACTTTTGTTAGTAGCGGGGTTGAGAGTTTTGATTTCTGCCATACTTTTATATTAATTCAGTTCGATGTATCGATTTCTAATTATAGATTAAGGTAGATATTTATGATAATTAATTCTGTGTATTAAAGTATGAATTTAATGATTCTATGAGTTCACTATTTACCTCTGTGGAGATAGGAATTTCTACAACAGCGAGTTCATTAGCATCGAGTGCATTTCGCAAGATACTTTTAAGGTCCGCAACGGAGCCAGGTTTATAACCTTTGATATTAAAACTCTCTGCGAGTTTCACAAAGTCTGGATTTGTAAGGCGTGTACCGAATGATTTCCCTTCATTCATATTCTGCTTCCATTCTATCAGGCCATAATTGTTATCATTAAGTATGATTATAATATAGCCGACCCCTAACCGTGATGCGGTCTCCAGCTCTTGTATATTCATCATAGCGCCGCCGTCACCCATGACGCATACGACATGCCTATTCTCATCTATAAGCTTAGCAGCGATGCCTCCTGGTAGAGATATGCCCATAGATGCTAGCCCGTTAGAGATCAGGCACCCATTAGGCTGGTATGTTCTGTAATTTCTGGCGATCCACATCTTGTGACTACCGACATCTGAGATCAGAAGACCATCATCGGGCAATACTTCTCTGACAACATTGATAACAGCTGGAGCATTAAAGGTGGTAGAATCCTCCGGTAGTGAATAAGAAGCTATGGATTGATGTATTCGATTCTGAATGTCCTCATACCATGAATCCCACGCAGGATGATCTCCTATACCATTATGTATGGATCGGATGCTATCAGCGATATCAGCGACGACCTCTAATTCGGGAACGTAATGCGTATATACTTCTGCTGGGTCAAAGTCTAAATGTATTATCGTCTTATCATTAGAAGGATTCCAGTTTTCAGGATTATATTCTGCGATATCATATCCTATACTTATGATGAGGTCTGACATCTCAAATGCTTCTATGACGAAATCCTTAAATCCTAGCCCTACGGCGCCTAAGCAGTGAGGTTCTCTATCTGACACCGCTCCTTTGCCCATAAATGTACAGGCAACCGGTATGTTGTAAGTTTTGCTAAATTGTGTCAGCGCTTGGCTTGCTCGAGTTCTGATAGCTCCATTACCGGCGACGATTATCGGGCGCTTAGATTTTTGGATAAGTTCTGTAGCATGGCGGATAGAAGTGGAATCGGGACTTGATCTGCGGACATTTGTTTTGCTTAGTGGAATCATTGGTGTAGAGAGTTCCTGACCAGCTATATCTTCTGGTAATTCTATATGTGTCGCTCCAGGTTTCTCTGTTTGTGCCACTTTGAATGCTTTCCTAACCATCTCAGGTATGACCTCGGGACTACTGACTGACCCATTCCACTTAGTGACGGATTGCATCATATCTACCACATCGATGACCTGATGACTCTCATGGTGCAGTCTATCGATGCCCCCTTGCCCCGTGATTGCGACTAATGGAGCCTTATCTAAATTAGCATCTGCTACGCCTGTGATTAGATTAGTAGCTCCAGGACCGAGAGTGGCCAAGCAGACACCTGCTCTACCAGTAATCCGTCCCCATACATCTGCTATAAATGCTCCACCTTGCTCATGTCGTACAGGTACAAATGTGATAGACGAATCTTGTAGAGCAAATAAGAAATCTTCATTTTCCTCTCCTGGAACCCCGAATATATATTGTACCTCTTCTGCTTCGAGACATTGTACCATTAGTTGTGCTGCATTCATATTTAGTGATTTTGTGATTCTATAACTTTTAAGATAGCAAAGGTTTATGCAATGACATTATTACCAGTTTGTATAGGCGTATCCTTGTAATTTTTGAGTTCTACCACGTCTCCTGGAAGATTGATACCCTCAGCTTCTAATTTATTAAGAACTTGCTTCATCGCTTGTGATCTTATCTCTGTTGCAGAGTGTTTCTTATCGAATGTGTCTAACCAAAACTGAACGTCGATATTAATTGTACTAGCTCCAAATTCTTTAATAAGAGTCAGGGGCATTTTGTCTTCCTTCAGAATACCTGGGATATGCATCAGTGTATCGGATATCATACGACGAGCGGCGTCTATATCCGTTCCATAATCTAGTCCTATGACGAAACTCTTTCTAAGAAATCCATCTATAGTGTAATTGTATAATGGATTCTTAATAATCTGACCATTAGGTACATAGACATCCTTTCCATCGAATGTCTTAATATGTGTATCTCTAAGACTGAGTCCTGTAATTTTTCCTTCCACATCTGTGGTCTTAATGATATCACCTATGCGAAATGGACGATTAAATGCCATAATCACACCTGCAAGGAAGTTCTCGGCAATGTCCTTAAATGCAAAACCGATGACCACAGATGAAATAGTCGCAGCACCCAGGATACTGCTCGCGATACCAGCCTGTCCTACGAGATACAGAAAAATTAGAAATGTCAGTATGATGTTAATGATATGCAGTATACTATCAAAAAAATTAACCAATAGTCGATCGTCTGCTTTCATATTAATCAACTTAATTAATTTCTTCCGGACGAACCTCAGTACTATAAAGAATATGACGGCCAGCAGAATGGCTAACACTAATCTAGGAAGAACCTTAATTGCTCCATGGTAATACTCGATTAGCTGCTCCTTAAGGTCATTAGTTATGTCCATGATAATTTATTTTTGAGATGCCCTCTTCATATCTATTCTTTATGATTAATTAATTGACAAAAATAGACCCTGCTAAAACAACCTTAGCAGGGTCCGATCAAAATTATGCAACTTTATTATTTTTGGTTCACCCTTATCATTGTAATAATTGAATCATATGCTAATAATACTTAGTTGCAGAGCAAATTGTTCATACACAATCTTAAGTACAGTCATTAATTATAGAGTAGCACTTTGCCATGAGTTGTAATATTTAATAATACAGTGAAAAGGATTATCCAGAAGTAAGGAGTTGCAATCTGAGAGGGATCTTAGCTAGGACAGAATGGTAGTATTGAATATTAACATGACCAAAGTCATAGTGTAATGATGAAACTCCAGAAACCTTTGGAGGCGAGATAGCTGAGCAAAAATCATTACACATCGGATAGACAAGAGACTCCTTATGCCATGATACATTTCAAATCGTCGTGTAAATGTTCTCAATCAACTTGTTAAGATAAAGACTTGAGTGAGAGATTAAGTTTTTGGACAAATCGATTAGATCATTCTCGAAAAGAGTTAACCACAAAAACGAAAGGCTTGACTAATAGCTCCAGGTAATTATCATAGCTATTTCGAGTCTGCATGCAATGAGGTACGTGTCTTGAACTTGAGGCTACATAATTTTAACAGAATGTATGTAACAACTTAATCTGCAATGGGTATTATTCCTCTTCAGTAGGGTAGATACTTTGTATTAATGACCAGTTAGATGCAATGAGGGAATTTAGAAGATCCAGGAGATCTTCTAATGTAGAATATAACGCTCTGTATTCCTTATATTCTGCAGACAATTGTCTCATCTCAAAGAATGTCTTATATCCCTCATAGACCTTTGTCATTTCATTTGTTTGCATGATGAATTGTTCTAACTGATCCTTGACCACATTATCAGTTAGCGATTCTGTTCCAGGCGTGATGGCTATATTGTCGATAGGATTTTCTGCAATTACTGTAGTGAGGAGATCTTTAGGGTCTACCTCGAAGAATGTGCATATCTTTAAGAAATTAGATGAATTAGGCTCTACGACCCCTGATTCGTAAGAGGCTATGTTATTTCTAGATAAGCCTACTTGATTGGCAAGAGCTTGCTGGCTGTGACCATGCAATCGTCTTAGTAGCTTAAGGTTTTTACCAAAATTAGTTGGCTTAGGTATGTTCTTTGTCTTTTTTATTAACTTATCTGACATTTCGAATCACAAATTATAGCATTTTATATTGGCGTGTGAAAAATTCAAAATTTCTTGTTCAGATTATGAACAATCTTTACTGTAAATAGTATACATTATAATTATTGTAGTCAAATCTAACCGTTATGGAAAATAATATGAGCATACTTTCCCACAATATAAAGTATTTGAGAAAGGAACTTAAGATAAGTCAAGAGGAATTATCTAAACAATTGGGAATAAAAAGATCCAATATTGCGGCATATGAGATAAAAAATGTCGAACCACGACTCAGAACAATATTAGAAATAGCCAAGTTCTTCAATATAAATGTTAAAAATCTAATCGAAAGCAAAATTACAGCTGGTGAGAAATACCCACCCTTTGAGTCAGATATATTAGAAGTCAACAAGAACGTGAAAGTTTTGGAATTAAAAGATAATGAGGAAGTTGGGACATTTATAGATAAGTCTATTAAGGTGAGAAAGATCTTGGAAGGATTCAAAGCATTTTATTCTTTTAAGAAAAATAGCTTCATGAATACTGCCCCTGGCAAAGAAAAACTAATCTTCGACATAGATAATTTCATTCAGTTAATGGAGCATTTACTGACTTATAACGAGTCAGTCATTAACGTTATATCGAACAATAGGTTGGTAGATAAGGCTTCTTAGACTTTTCCTAATCTCAATCATTTGTACAATTAGAAATTGAAGACTTCCCCATCACCTGTGCAATTACACCTAATATGTAACAGATAATACCAGTCCTTTACTTAGGGATGTTCAGAAGTAGGAAGCTATAATCCTAGCGATATTACATTATTTTAGCCCTGCAAGAATTGCAGGGATTATGATATAAAGTCTGAGGGGATTTGGCAGGACAGAGTGGTGGTGTTAACCAACAAAATGACCAATTCATTTAGTAATGATGGAACTCCAAAAACCTTTGAAGGTGGGATAGCTGAACAAAAATCATGACGAATCTATAATGCATTTACACGATTATTGACTGTATTTGACCAAATACTGAGTGATGGATGTAACTTGTAATATTACAAAAAGCTGATTTTAAGCAGATTAGGATACTTCTGAACATCCCTACTGAATCAGCTTATCATATTTCTCCGACTTTAATTAGTATTAGTATCTTTTCTAAATACAGACTCCCCTGCTTGCAAAATGGCTTAGTGACATATTCTCACAGATTTACTTTTCTCACAGAACTACTTCCTTTCTCCTCATAAATCTACAAGTACTTCAAACATCTGAATTATGTGAAATTCGAACACCTCGGGTAAATAGATATTTCATTATTATAGATAACATCTAAATAAATGTGCATTCATTTTTAATCCTGCAGCACATATTGTCATTATTTTGAACAAATGCAGATAAACTACTGATTATTAAGTAGTTAAGCGGTAAAAATCTATGCAAAATAATTTAAAGGTCCACAATTTAAGATGTCTTTAGTCGTAAATATTAAAAATAAATGTGAAATAAATACACATTTAGTGAACATATTAATCATTACTGTGGTTATACAAGCAACAACCATTTACTTATTAATCAAAATCAAAATTATGAATACGACACAGTTTAAGAAGATGTACCAGGAAACAGAGCAAGCTTTAATGAATTTTGCTAAAAAATTAACAAGAAACTTGATTGACGCAGAAGACCTCGTACAAGAGACAGCCATTAAGGCATTTAAAAACAAACATACATATAGAGAAGGAACTAATTTTAAAAGTTGGACTTTTACAATTCTCAAGAATACATTTATCACTGCATATAATAAGAAGAAAAAGAAAAGAGTGATAAATGCCCCTATCGAAGATTTTACATTTATTTTAGAAAATAAATACGCTGTTAAAAATGATGCTGTATCTCAAATCAGAGTGAAAGAAATAAAAAATAAAATAAGCGAGTTGTCTTATAAAAGTAAAATGCCATTTCTGATGCATGTAGAAGGGTATCAATATAATGAAATAGCAGAATCACTAGGAATTCCAATAGGGACAGTCAAAAGTCGAATAAATTTTGCTAGAACGAAATTGAAGTCTACTATAAGATTGGCGAGCTAATAACTTACAGGTATATAATTACTGCAAACCGAAACTAATTGAAAATCATTGAATTAATAAATAAAATCAAAAAAATATCATGAAAAATAGAAAAAAAAACAACACATCAGGAACGCTATTATTTGTAGGAGGAATCGTTGCAGGAGCTGCAGCTGCATATTATCTGAACACTCCTAAGGGAAAGCAACTCAGACAAGATGCTTACGATAAAAGTACCAAGTTAAAAGCCGATATAACGACTAGAGCTGAAGACATATCCAAAAGAGCTCAGTTGCAAGCTGAAAATATCATACAATCAGCAGGTGAAAAATTAACTACTCTGAAAGAAAATACTTACGCAAAAGCTGCTGAGGTTTCGGAGCTAACAGAAAAAAAATTAGGTGATTTTGAGAAAGGTATTCAAAAGGCTAAAGTTAAATTATCTAACAGTAATTAACGCTCAGCTTAGTTAACATAAAGCGCTTGTCATACTCTTACATGACAAATAAATTTTTAATTACTTCCAACAAAAAGTGGTATGATGAACAAAAAATTAATTACAGATGTAGGTGAAAACTATGAGTACATAAAAACAATCGTACAGAACAATATAGAACTAAAAAAAATAGAATTTGCTGAGAAGTCTTCTGTTGTAATTAGTAATTTAGTATTAGCTGTAATATTGAGTGTTATGGGAATATTCGCCATTTGTTTTTTACTTGCGCTGTCCACAATAGGAATAGTTGCTTTAACTGGTTCAGTACCCATCTCATTGATGATAATGATTGTCGCCATTGGACTTATTGCTATAATAACTTATTCGCTAAGACACAAGCTTATTGTAGAACCAGTAACTAAAATGATTTTTTCCACAGTTGCATAGTTAGCATTCGTGTGGACTACATATAGGACTTTTAAAGATGATATAAAAAATATGATGGAAACTGCTGTAGAAAAAAGAAAAGAGCAATTAAGATTAGAGATTGAGGCGGCAAAGTCTCAACTCAATCAAAATTTCGACAATCTTAAACCATTAAATTATCTCAAACCAGACATTTCAAATGTTTCCGGTAATATTCAGAAAAGCCTAACTTCGGCTAAGATGGTTATGTATTCTTTTGCAGAGAAAGTTATTGATGCTCTACCTGCACCTAATTCAGATGATGACTTTAGATCATATTAATGTATTGTAGTCAGCATAGTTTTACCTTTTTACAATAGTATTATCACGTCTCATATCTTTGAGAACATTAACTTAATATAGATCAGTCTTGCTCTCGAGAATTCTATATTATAATCATATAAATAAAGTAAATGAATTACTTAGGATTTAAACCGAAAAAAGTAGAGAAGACCGTCGAGCAATTAAATAAGTTGCTATGTAATTATCAGATCTATTACCAGAATCTTAGAAACTACCATTGGAACATAAGTGGTCCTCACTTTTTCGATCTTCACGAGAAATTTGAGGAACTCTATAATGAAGCTAAGGTTAACATAGACGAAATTGCGGAACGAATACTAACGTTAAGAAGAAATCCTATTTCTACACTTTCTGAATATATTAAAAATTCTGAAGTAAAAGAACTTTCTACGAAAGTGCCAAAAGAGATGGTATACTCCGTATTGTCTGATCACAAGAAATTAATATCTAATATGAGAATCGTTATAGAGACCGCTGGCGATGCTGGTGACGAGGGTACGGTAGATCTAATATCTTCATTCTTAGGGTCTATAGAAAAAAATAGCTGGATGTTGGATGCCTGGATGGCAAGATAATTTCCCTTAATATTTAATAAGTATTTTCATAATGATTAGATCTGCTAATTATTATATTTTTTCCTTAAGCCTCCGTATTTTTCCGTTATGAAGAAACACTTGACACTTAGAAATCTGGGATGGCTCATAACTGCGTGGCTCGCATTCGTATTAGCTGTAGGGGCTGCAGGCAAGATGAATGGTTCAGACCAAGTGATGCCCATGTTAGAGAGCAATAACTTGGGTAAATGGGCTTTTCTCATCGGATTGGGTGAGATGATATCACTCATTCTGTTTTTGATTCCCAAGACGATGAAGTTAGGTACATTACTATTAAGTGCATATTTCGGCGGAGCGATTATGTTTCATATGGCACATCCCGACCCTGCCCAAACAAGCTTTCTGTCAGCTTCCATATATTTAATAGTAGTATGGATGACGAGCTGGTTACGTGGATTCGATATTTTAAGTTTTGGTCAAGGGATTAGGGATTAAGTCGCTTTAATTTCTAAAACCGCCCATATCTAAAAGGTCATTTTTATCCAATTCTCAATTATACTCTTTCTGTAAATCCTACGATCTCTCGCGTATTGATATTTTGAGATACGAAGGGCATTTCACGACCAATGATTTGCATTGTCCTGTGAAAATTTTCCTTTATATTCCACCGCTATCGTCAGAAATTTCACGATTGTGCCATCAGATATTCTGTATTAGTGAGTATGTACATCGCTACTAAAAATTCAGTTGTTATAAATTTACATTTGCACAAATACTATGTAAATAAAGACCAGCAGAATTTTTTAATATAAATTATGGATGTATTAGGTAAATTTGTAATATGGAATTAAGCACAACCTACGTATCGAAGAATATAGAAACCAAATGGTATGAGTATTGGGAGGAGAAAGGGTATTTCTCTTCGACACCAGATGACAGAGAGCCATTTACAATATTAATACCTCCACCTAATGTCACAGGGGTATTGCATATGGGACATATGCTTAATGTAACGATACAGGATGTTCTCATTAGAAGAGCTAGATTGCAAGGAAAGAACGCTTGCTGGGTACCAGGTACGGATCATGCATCTATCGCCACGGAAGCAAAGGTTGTCAAGCTGCTTAGAGAACAAGGCATCAAAAAATCAGATCTCAGCCGAGAAGAATTTCTGGAGAAGGCGTGGGAATGGAAGGATAAGTATGGCGGTATTATCCTTAAGCAACTTCGGAAATTAGGAGCATCTGCAGATTGGGATCGTACCGCATTTACGATGGATAAGACGAGATCTCAGGCTGTCGTTAAAGCATTCGTAGATCTCTATAATAAAAAAAAGTTATACAGAGGCCTCCGTATGGTCAACTGGGATCCACAGGCTCAAACTGTATTAAGTAATGAGGAGGTTCTGCATAATGAAGAAAATGGTAGATTATACAGTGTAAGATACAAGATAGAGGGATCCGACGATCACATAACAATAGCGACCACTCGACCTGAGACCATATTAGGAGATACAGCCATTGCAGTCCATCCTGATGATCCGAGGTATACTCATCTCAAATGCAAGAAAGCGATTGTTCCATTAGTGAATAGAGTGATCCCTATTATATTCGATGATTATGTAGATATAGAATTTGGGACTGGGGCACTTAAGGTGACACCTGCGCATGATCCTAATGATCATGAGTTAGGGAAGAAGCATGATCTTGAGGTAGTGGACATTTTTAATGGTGATGGGACAATTAATGAGGCTGGTCAGCTGTATATAGGTGAGGACAGATTTAAGGTAAGGAAATCTATCGTCAAAGACTTAGAAGCAGGAGAGATGCTCGTCGAGATAAAAGATATTAGGCACAGCGTCGGAAGATCAGAAAGAACAGATGCCGTCGTAGAACCAAGATTATCTCTACAGTGGTATGTGGATATGAAGACGCTGGCGACACCTGCAAGTGAAGCCGTTGCAAATGATGTCGTCCAGTTCTTCCCAGAGAAGTATAAGAATACCTATCGCCACTGGATGGATAATATCCGAGACTGGTGTATATCTCGTCAGTTGTGGTGGGGGCAGAGAATTCCTGCTTATTACTATGAGGATAAGGTCTATGTTGCTGAGACTTCCGAGGAGGCATTGGCATTAGCGCAAGTAGATTTTCCTAATCTAGCTAAGGCTGACCTTAATCAAGAAGAAGATGTATTAGATACATGGTTCTCATCTTGGTTATGGCCGATCTCAGTTTTTGATGGATTCAATTCTAAGGAGGAGATCGATTATTACTATCCAACTTCTGTATTAGTGACAGGCTGGGACATCATATTCTTATGGGTTGCGAGGATGGTGATGGCAGGATATGAATGGAAAGGGGAGTATCCATTTAAGGATGTATACTTCACAGGGATGGTGAGAGATAAGCAACGCCGTAAGATGAGTAAGTCATTAGGTAATTCTCCGGATCCATTAGAACTTATCTCTGAGTATGGAGCGGATGCAGTTAGGTATGGTATGCTGTCTTGCTCTCCAGCGGGAGGTGATCTCTTGTTTGATGATAAGCTTATAGAGAACGGTAGGAACTTCACTAACAAGATCTGGAATGCCACTCGATTGATTAAAGGATGGGAGATAGATGAATCACTGGAGACGCCTAAGGAAAATATATTAGCATCTACTTGGATTAATAGCACACTGGATGCAGCTGTAGAGAAGATCGAGAGATCATATAAGGATTATAGATTATCAGAAGCACTGATGGGGATCTACACTTTCGTCTGGAATGATTTCTTCTCCAGTTATCTGGAAATGATTAAGCCTGCCTACAAAGCTCCAATAGATACTACTACATATCAGAACTGCATCGATGTATTTGAGAAGATATGCATACACTTACATCCGTTCATGCCATTTATCACAGAGGAAGTGTGGCACTCTCTGAGAGATCGCCCAGATGGAGAAGACTGCATCATCACCAGATATCCTGAAAAGCAAACCATCGATAATGACATAATAAAAGATATAGAACTTCTCAGAACCATAGCTTCCAATGTCAGAGACATCAAGAATAAGAAGCAGATGAAACCTAAGGATAAAATAGATGTCACAATTATCAATGATAACGAGATCGAGAGATGTATGAATCGTGAAGGCTTCTCAGAACTCATGTCCAAAGTAGCTCTCTTAGATAGTGTCAATCAAGTTAATGACGAGAGTGGGGTAGAGGGCTTAGCATTCATCTGTGGTAAGACTAAGATATTTGCTCACCTCAATCTGGAAATAGACACGGAAGAAGAATTGGCCAAGTCTCAAGAAGAGCTGGAGAGACAAAAAGGATTCATATCAGGTATCGCCAAAAAGTTATCCAATGAGCGATTCGTCAGTAATGCTCCTGAAGCTGTGGTAAATATGGAGCGTAAGAAGATGGCAGACGGAGAGGCGAGAGTAGCTGCGCTGGAGTCTTATATTAAGCAATTGGAGGGGTAGAGAATTGTAGCACCAATATCTATTCAGAGCATCGATGGTCGAGGCTTGCAACCTCGATCTAATATGCTTGTGTCTTATACATTTGTTTCTATAATTATATGAGATAGGGGTTTTATGATAACATGTGGGATGAGTGTATTTCATCGATGGATTGGGGTTCTATAGATGTGGGATGAGTGGATTTTATCGAGGTCAGAGACCTCGACGATCAAGGTAGAGAACTGTAGCAACAATATCTATTCAGAGCACCGATGGTCGAGGTTTGTAACCTCGATCTAATATGCTTGTGTCTTATATATTTGTTTCTATAATTATGTGAGATGGGGGTTTTATGATAACATGTGGGATGAGTGTATTTCATCGAGGGATGGGGGTTCTATGACTACATGTGGGATGAGTGTATTTCATCGAGGTCAGAGACCTCGACGATCTAGGTAGACAACTGTAGCAACAATATCTATTCAGAGCACCGATGGTCGAGGTTTGTAACCTCGATCTAATATGCTTGTGTCTTATATATTTGTTTCTATAATTATGTGAGATGGGGGTTTTATGATAACATGTGGGATGAGTGTATTTCATCGAGGGATGGGGGTTCTATGACTACATGTGGGATGAGTGTATTTCATCGAGGTCAGAGACCTCGACGATCTAGGTAGACAACTGTAGCAACAATATCTATTCAGAGCACCGATGGTCGAGGTTTGTAACCTCGATCTAATATGCTTGTGTTTTATATATTTGTTTCTATAATTATGTGAGATGGGGGTCTTATGGTAACATGTGGGATGAGTGTATTTCATCGAGGTCACGGACCTCGATGATTAAGTTTGTAACCTCGATCTAATATGCTTGTGTTTTATATATTTGTTTCTATAATTATGTGAGATGGGGGTCTTATGGTAACATGTGGGATGAGTGTATTTCATCGAGGTCACGGACCTCGATGATTAAGTTTGCAACCTCGATCTAATATGCTTGTGTTTTATATATTTGTTTCTATAATTATGTGAGATGGGGGTTTTATGATAACATGTGGGATGAGTGTATTTCATCGAGGTCAGAGACCTCGACGATCAGGTTTTATGATTACATGTGGGATGAGTGTACTTCATCGAGGTCAGAGACCTCGACAATCAAGTTACATGTAAGATGAGTGGATCACATCGAGGTCACAGACCTCGACGATCAAGTGTAAAACGAACAGAGAATATCACCTAACTAAATTTTCATCAAAACTTTTTGAAGACCAACTCAGTTATAACTTTCATACTAAAATATAACTATGAGTTTCTTAGAGAAGATGAATGAAAGGTATGCTGCTAAGGCCATGAATGGCGAGGTGGTACCACAAGAAAAGATTGACAAAATATTAGAGGCAATTCGATTAGCGCCTACATCCAGTGGGCTGCAGCCTTTTGAAGTAATCGTAATCACTAATGATGAGCTGAAGGCTGAGATACGAGAGATCGCATGGAAGCAACGTCAAGTGACGGATTGCTCTCATCTCTTAGTATTCGCAGCATGGGATAATTACACTGCGGATCGGATTAATCACATGTTTGACCTAACGAATGAGATTAGAGGCTTCAAGAATGAAGGCTGGGAGAATTATCGTCAGATGTTGTTAGGTAGTTATCCACAGCGTGACCCTGAGCTTAACTTTGAGCATGCTTCTAAGCAGACTTATATTGCCCTGATGGCTGCTATGATGCAAGCGGTATATGATGGTGTGGATAGCACACCTATGGAGGGATTTGATCCTGATGCATTAGATGAGATCTTAGGATTACGAGAGAAGAATCTTAGAAGCACATTATTGCTGCCATTAGGATATAGAAATGCTGAGGAAGATTGGTTAGTGAAATTAGAGAAAGTCCGGAGGCCAATTAGTGATTTGGTAACAACGATTGATTAAAATAAAACAAAAGGGAACTTGCAGATGCAAGTTCCCTTCATTTATTCATGAATAACTAAAAAGAATCTTAGTTCTCGATAATTACTTTCTTACTTGTAAGTCCATTTTCTGTTCTGATATTTAAACTATAGAATCCAGCAGGTAGACTAGCCACATCTAATGTAAGATTACCAGCACTGTTAGAGTACTTCTTGTTCAATATTACTTGACCTTGGATATTGACTAACTCAAGGTTAACATTTGTCGCATCATTACCTAAGTTCATATCTACATATAGCTTCTCTGATACTGGATTAGGGAAGATCTGTATAGATTGATCGTCTGCTAAGTCTTCTGTATCAGTAGCGCCCAACGGCTTGATAGTTAATGGCATATATACTGTGAAGTTACCTGCAGGTCCTAATGTTCTGTCATCCTCATCACCTTCTATCCCTGTCGCAAAGTAATACCCTGAACCTCTTATTTCTTGAAATTGATTCTGGAATGCTAAGGCAGTTCCCCCATAGTAATATCTCAAATCTGCTTGCGCTACTGCTAATGTACCAAGTGGATCAGCTGTAGATGAGATAGGTGAGTAATTAGCCAGTAGAAGATAGTTAGCATCATCTTCTAATTCAATCTCAGCATCTGGATCATTAGGATCTTCTAATGTTATAAATAGATTACTGAAATCCTCAGGTTGACTATTAGAAACTATTTTTCTCTGTTGTCCGACGAGTATTCTTTCACCACCTTCACATTGAAAGTTTCCATTAAGGTCTACCCATCTATGAAGCGTGAAATTAATAATAGCATTAAAAGTTCCTGCCGGAGCAGAAAATCCAAACCTACAAGAAGTCGCCTTGAAACCAGCACCATTCGGTACATGGTAGAATTGACCAATAGAATAATAAGCTTGGTTAGGCGCATTGATCCCTACTAAATTAGCTTGAGTTCTATCTACCTTTCTAAATGTATCCCCTCCGATCTCAAAATCCCAACTCTGAGTATTGTTACTCATATCTATATCATCATCAGTATTTACAGTATATGTAATTCTATAACTGCCTTCTTCTAATTCATCCATAAATTTATTAGGGAACACTCTGTTTTCATCTAAGAAAGAACATCCGATATCTGGATAATCTTGACTATCAGTATAGACTGTAGTTAATGTTGTCAAATTAATTACCTCTACATCAACAGTAGTATTAGTAGCGGTACCTGACTGTAGATTTTCTACATCGATTATAAATGCCGCTTCATCTACTTGAGATGATGGCGTCACTAAGTTAGGGTATGTAGAAAAGAATGGATTAGCTCTTAAGTCTACTTGAGTAGGGGTAGATCTAATATGCACATCATCTATTGCCCAATAGTAGAATGCACTTCTATAAAAGAATGCAAATCTAAAGTTTTCTGTGTTCTCGTATCCACAAATTGTGAGAGATCTCTGTGTATTATTTTCTACACCAGTGTTAGCAGGAAGATCAGCGTTTATAGTTATACTGTCTTTCCATGTCGTTCCACCATCTTCACTTAGTAGAATAAAGTATTGGCTTTGGAATTGTCTGATAGCTTGAGTCCATACGATTTCTAAGCCTTCTGCTTGTGCAGCAGATAGGTCGATTTCTGGCGATATTAGTAGACCTTCGCAGAATAAATTGTTACCTGCGTCACTAATACATACTCCATCATTAAATCCTGTTCCTGCAGCTCCATCTGCTTCTCCAGCTGTATCGTAGAAGTCTGAATCGAATACCATAACACCATTACAAGCTGTAGGTGACATCATCGTATTTGTTCCTCCGAATGCGCCTCTGTCTATTCTGGCCTCCATATCATAGTACCATCCACCATCATCTAATGATAGTCCTGTTCCTTTATCGACAGACCAGCCATTAAGACCACCATCGAAAGAGCCTTCTCCATTAGCTCCCCATATAACATCAGCTCCATATTCTACTGGGTCACACGGACCTACGACAGGTTCTACATAACTTAAAGTCAGCATAACTTCACCGCCTTCTGCTTCTGTTCTTATAGTTACGCAGTCATCGTAAGTAATACCTAATACAGGAATAGATACTTCAGGGCCTCGATCTCCGCCTCCTAAAGGTGGGAATCCTTCATTAGCTCTTGCCTCGTCATTGCAAATAATTACTGCAATAGCGCCAGACCTTTCTGCAAATAATGCTTTTTCTACAAATGTGCATGTGCCTCTATCGATAAATGCGATAAGACCAGTTAGATCATCTACCATAGTACTATCACATAGATCAGTGACGACATCTACATTGTCATTACCGAAAGTTGCTGTTCCCGATAAGTCAGCCGTAAGCTGCTCACCAAAATCATCTGAAACGATAGTAGAATACTCACCTGCAACAGATGCAGGGGCTGTAATAGTAAGGGTATTAGCCGTTTGCGCCTCTATGGCAGTAATACTTAAAAGTGTAAAGAGAAAAATACCTAATTGTGTAAGGTTTGATTTCATCGTATAATTTTTTTGTTAAATATTGGTATGTCTAAAAAGTAATTCTTATTGATTTAAATATTTGTATACTGAGACTTAAAAATAGTAAAACATTGATAGAGTAGGATGTCGAATTGACATCTAATTAGACTTGAAGTCTACTAATTAAATTAATTTTGTTATAAATGATTGATAATCAGTATATTGTATATTCGATACACCTTGCTTATTGCAGACATTTGCGCCACAATTATTAGCTACTTCTGCCATATCCTCTATATTATAACCGTCTACAAGCATCAGAGATAGCACAGCGATAACAGTATCTCCTGCTCCTGAAACATCAGGATCTTGTACCACATTGCCATTTATCTTTCCCACTTTGTCTATACTTCGAAAATAGACTCCTTGTTCGGCCAAGGTGATAATCACGCAGCAAGTTTCATTAATGCCGATAGATAATAATGATTTTTCTATGCTTATAGGATTAGCTTCGACACTCATCTTTGCGAATGCACTCAGCTCTTTTAGATTGGGTTTGAATAGATCACACTTTGACAAAAGCATGAAGTTATTGTACTTAGGATCAGCAGCGATTTTAATATTATGAATTCTACTTTTTCCCAATAAGAAATTAATGACTACTTCCGTAAGAGTCCCCTTATTGTAGTCTTGCAAGATGATCATGTCATAATCAGTATAGCTTACATTCTCTAATATTTGAAAAATTTTTTCCTGTATTTGAATGGAAGCATCGTGAGTAGATTCTGTGTCTACTCTTAGGTATTGTTTGTAGTTCTTGTCTACGTATCTAGTCTTCAGCGTAGTCGGTCTATCTTCGTCTTTGATAAGATCGTTGCTCACTCCTATGTCATCACATAATTTTTGGACTACGTTGGAGATAGTGTCATATCCTACCAGAGCTATTATGTGACAATTTTGATGGAGGGATATAAGATTGGATGCAACATTACCAGCTCCTCCTAATCTATATTCCTTAGAAGTATAGTTGAGTATGGGACAATCTGCTTCTGGCGAATTTCTAAGATAATCTCCCATCACATACTCATCGATCATGACGTCACCTACAATTAGAAAGTTGTACTTTTTCTTCATTAAAGATTAGGATTTAGTAATTGCTGTAGCTCTTTAATGAGCTGTGGTAGCCGACTTTTATTATCTTGGATATAGGCTTCTTTTTTTTTTATGAATAAGTTCTCATCAGTGTTGATAGCTTCATCGATATGAGTTTCTAACTCCCTCTCATTATTCATCACTAATAGTAGTCCTTTCTTATTTAAATCTTGAGCCAATGGGAATTTTTTAATATTGGAACCGCAAATAATTTTCGTACCGTAAATTAACGGTTCTAATAAGTTATGCGGCCCTTTACTAAATCCACCTCCTACATAAGCAATATCAAAACCTTTGTATAGAAACTTAAGATCGCCCAAGGTATCAATGATAACTAAATTTTGATTATCACTCTCCGTATTCATTCTGCTATAAAGTACCGAAGATATTTTGAGACGATTTCTAATTTCTTCTATGAATGAATCTTCTACATCATGCGGTGCAACGGCGTAATTATACTCTTGGTTGTTATTTATATAATCGACAGCCATATCCAAGTCTTCAGGACATAGGCTTCCGAAGATTATTTTTACATTATCTGTATGATCGAATAGGATGGGATGATTATGAGTAGATACGTTTTTAATAACTTTGTCGATACGAGTATCTCCTAATAATTCTAGCTTCTCGATTCCTCTATTCTTTAGGAATGCCATGTTTGTTTCGTTATGGCACCATAGCCTTCCGTTTTTGATCAGGTTTAATAATGATTTAGCCAATGGGTTCCAGAGGTAACTGTCTTCGGGGATATTGATACTTGTATAGTAGTAAGGTGTAGCTGTCGACTTACTATTGTTGCCAGATAGGACTCTTAGCAGATTATACCAGAATTCATATTTGATAAATATCACTGCATCTGGTTGGATAAGTTCGATGAGTTTTCTTTGATTACTTATTGTATCCAGAGGCAAGTATATTTTCACAAATTTTGAGTCTGAGAATGTAACATTTTCATATCCAGAAGGGGAATAAAAACTTATAATACACTTAAGCTCTGGAATCGTTTTTTGCAACTCTGATATGATGGGTATCGACATTTCATATTCTCCATAGGAAGCAGCATGGATCATGATTCTCGGTCCCTCATGCCAATTAGCTATAAGTTTTTCTATACGAGAAATTTGTCCCTTTCTACCCTTGGTCCATTGCTTGGCTTTGCTGTGAAATGGCGATATCAGCCACAGCAGTCCACCATAGAATCTTATTCCACAAGTATATAAGAATAGTATCACTACTAATAGTAAATCTCTTCAGGTTCTCTCGATCCGAATATGGGTAGAAACCACTTAGCAGACAGACCGATCATGAGATCTACATTACGACTACTATCTGCCATTCCTGTATCGAAATTAATACTCCTTGTATTACTGGTAAATCCTTGGGTGAAGTTTAAAGCAATTTCGTAATTGACGCTTTTGTTTCTCCCAAAATTTTGGAATTTGATGGATTCTTTGACATACGGGCCCACGGTATTTCTGTCATAGCCTTCGATATAGTCACCTGTGAGTTGTCCCACATTCTGACTATCTACGACGAATCTTATCTTACGTTGCATAAGACCTACCCCTAGCCCTAATGACACGCCTGATCTTTTATTACCGGCTCTTGGCATGATAATTTTATTGATGTATGCACCTAAGATCGTCCCTCTTTGTCTAAGGAATACATCGGCTAAGACTCCATTATTACCAGGAATTCTTCCATTTTCTGATCTGAGCGGTGATAGGACATCTTCATTTACTCCATCTCCAAATAAAACACCACCTTCTATACCGAAAACCCCATTAAGCCCAATGTTAAATATATCCATAGATAGCTGAGCATTAAAGTTCGAGCCATATCGATCTGCAAGCTGACCTACAGGAAAATCCAAACCATAACTAAATCCTAAGCCCATGAAACTTTCTTCTCGCTGTTCTTGGCCCTGAGATAAGAAAGGTGTGAAAAGTAAGAGTAATACGAAGTACAAAATTCTAAGCATAGTATAAAACTAATGATATCAGCCAAAAGCTTATCAATAAATGCGACATTATTGCCAGATATTAAGTAGGCCTAACTTCAGAGTGAAAACTCAAATGTCTTGAACGACAACATGCAGATAGAATTAAAAGCTTGATTTCTAAAGTATACAGCCTTGTACAATTTTCTTTTTATTAGCGTCGTCATAATACTGAGCTTCTCTGCTCAAGGTCAAGATATAGGCATTGGTTCCTAAATGGATTTATGATGAAGGATGTTTTCCTCCATTTCCAAATAATGAAGATATCAGAACAATCGATATTGTGTCAGATTCCTTAATCGATAACAAGCAGTTTTTTATTCTGTCTGGAAACTGCGAATGCTCATCCACAGAAACGCTTGTATGGAGGTCGGAAAGCAATCAAATTCATCGATTTAATACCTTAGTACTAAGGTATTAAAAGAATAATAGAGGATAAAATCAATACTTTTAAGCTCTTTTGTGTGCCTTATGGTACAATAATTAAGAGAAGATCCCATGGATGTAAATTATACATTAACTATTTCAATTATGGAAAAATTATATATATAATACGCTGAATACCTTTGGATTTACTTATTTTCGCTTGATATTACACATGAGAATTAATTTTAATGTAATTCATGATTACTTCTCTTAGTATAACCAAGCTTAGATAATGATATTGAATAGGTTACTCCTTCTCTCATCCTTAGTAGTACTATTGACCTTAGCGGCTGTATCCGCTTCTGCACAGATATTTCCTGAAATCACTAAAGAAGACATTGTCAAGGAATTAGACAAACGAGGTCTGGACTATGAAGAAGTCGAATCAGAAATGCTCAAAAATGGTATAGATATTAATACACTAGACAGTGAGAACTTAACCATCGAGCAACGTCAGACTATTCAGCGAGTCATCTTAGAATTACAGAATCGTAAGCAAGAACAAGAAGAAGCGGAAAAACTAAGCAGCTTAGAAAAGGATAACAGAAACAACCTAAGCGATGAAGATATTATCAATGCTGAGGTAGATTCTTTAGAAATGGAACTGGAAGATAGTGAAGAAGAGGAACTATCACAAGTGAGTATCTATGGTCAGGAGTTATTTAGAAATAAAGTAATCAAAGTACTTGATAAGAATGATGAGATCAATGCACCAGATTCCTATGTATTAGGACCGGGAGATAAGATTGTCATTTCTATGTGGGGAAGATCATCTGGAGAATTAGAAACTATTATTAATAAGTCTGGTCATATTGTTATCGAGAATAGGTCTGGATCAAAGCGCATATTTCTTAAAGGTTCTACATTAGGAGAAGCAAGGAATAAGATCAAAAACATCATGTCTAAGCAATACTCTTTTAGGGATGGAGAGTTTGACGTAGCGCTTAATTTTTCTCGTACAGTTAAGATTAGTATATATGGAGAGGTGATCGACAATGTGGGGACTGTTGTCTTATCTGCATTTAATTCTCCATTTAATGCACTTGCAGCAGTTGGGGGTACTACTGATATAGGATCTCTCAGAAAGATACAACTGCATAAAAACTCTGGAGAACTGATAACCTTAGATGTCTACGAATTGCTTAATAATCCTTCAGTGAGAAATAAGTACTATTTAGAGGATAATGACTTAATCATCGTGCCAGCTTCAGAAAATATTATCACTCTGGAAGGTGCAGTGAAGAGACCTCTTAAGTACGAACTTATTAAAGGTGAAGGTGTCAAAGAGTTGTTAGAATTTGCAGGAGGATTTGCAGAAAATGCATACCGCCAGAAAATTCAAGTATTAAGATATGTAGATGATGATCAAAAGATTATAGATCTTGACTGGAGAGAATACGAGAAGTCCGGTGCCAATTTCCCTCTTCTCAATGGAGATCTTGTTATCGTAGAAAGTATAGATAGCGAAGCCACGAATTATATAGAAATAATAGGTGAGGTAAAGAAAGAGGGGTCTTTTGAAAGAACTAACGGCATGCGTATACTCGATGCTGTAAGAAAGGCAGGTCTGACAGAATTGTCAAGCACTGAACTGGTATACCTGAATAGAAAAAATGCAGATGGAACTATCAGCTACGAGAAAATATTTCTTGATAATATCATAGCTGATCCATCTAATAGCCAGAATATCATCTTACAAAATAAAGACAAGATCGAAATTTGGTCTAAAGAAAGATTTGCTGATGATGCTGAGATTACAGTCGCTGGATCGGTCAGAGATGAGGGTAAGTTCCCATTTGACGCAAGTAGACAGATCAGACTCCGAGATGCGATTCTATTAGCAGGTGGTCTAAGAAGAGATGCTTCTAACATTGCTATCATTCATAGAAATGATTCTCTGGACACTAAGAATAAGCGATACAAAACAGTAGACAACTTAGATGAGATATTCTCTAATCCAAATGCAGAAGGAAACTTCATTATGGAGCCATTTGACAGTCTGGTGGTCGAGTCTAATAATGTATTCTTGGAAGAATCATTTGTAAGAATAGAGGGTGCAGTCAATCGTCCTGGTCAGTACCAATATGGTGAAGATCTGACGATAGTAGATCTTATGAGATTAGCGGGGGGATTTCGACTAGCAGCATCTACTAATAATATAGAAGTGTCACGTGTCATCATTGCTAATAATATGCCTACCCGAACTCAAGTCGCTAATCTGGAGATGAACAGAGATTTTGAGGTATTGTCAAAAGGCGCAGAGAATGGCAATTTCAAATTAGAGCCATATGATAATGTTGCAGTGAGATATAATAAGGATTTTGAACTTCAGAAGCGGGTATTCTTAGATGGAGAAGTAGAAGTGCCTGGGCCATATGCAATCTGGAAAAAGAACCTCAGAATATCTGATGTAATAGAACGTGCTGGAGGATTGACTGAAGAGGCATTCCCTGCAGGTGCAACACTGATTCGTAATGAGGAAGAAATAGGAGCTATCGTCATTAAGCTAGACGAGATATACGCTAATCCTAAGTCTGAATTTAATTTTGTAGTGAAGAATGGCGACGAGATATTTATACCTAAGATATCAGAGTTCGTTACGATCCGTGGAGCTACGAGAGTCAGAGAGGTCGTCAGCGAAGAAGCTATAGAAGAAGGTAATGCTATCAGAGTACCATACCACAAAAATAAGGACGCCATGTTCTATATTAATGAATTTGCTGGAGGATTAGATGAGCGAGCAGATAAGCAGAAGATATTCGTTAAGCATGCCAATGGTGAGATCAAAGAGCCTGGTCGAGGATTTTTTGTCAAGAAGTATCCCAAGGTTATGCAAGGATCGACAATCATTGTAGGGTACAAGTCAGAAGAAAAAGAGGAAGAAGAGAAAAAGTCAGATGTGGACTGGACTCAGTTACTCGGAGATTCCGTTAGTCAAGCAATGAGTATATTGACTCTTATTTTATTAATTCAGAGACTGGATTAGGTTTTTTCTATAACTTAATAATGCAATGAAAATTAAGTTATCCATAATCGGTGGTGGAACGGCAGGGCTATTAGCTGCCGCTTTCTTAGATCCTACTAAATATAATATTACCATCTATGATCAGAAGTTAACTTCTGGACGTAAGTTCTTAGTTGCAGGAACTGGCGGTTTTAATTTGACTCATTCTGAGCACATAGATCAAATGGTAGACCGATATACTCCATCAGGCTTTCTCAGCCAATCCTTAAGATATTTTACTAATGAAGATTTTAAAAACTGGTTAGAATCCATCGGTATTCCAACTTTCGTAGGTAGCAGCAAAAGAGTTTTTCCTGTATGGGGAATTAAGCCTATCAAAGTACTAAGTGCCATCACAGAATATCTGAAAAGTAAGGGAGTCACATTTATCTATGGCAAGAGATTCACAGGATGGAGTAATGGCAAACTAGTATTTGGTGGAGAAGAGCTAATCCATTCGGATATCAATATTTTTGCGCTAGGTGGAGCAAGCTGGAGTGTTACAGGATCAGATGGACTTTGGATAGATACCTTTAGCAACAAAGGAATTAATACGGTGCCTTTTGTTGCCGCCAATTGTGGATTTCATGTAGACTGGGAAAGTGGGTTTCTATGCCAATATGAAGGAAAACCATTAAAAAATATCTCATGCAGTATCGGCAATCAGCATCAGAAAGGGGAAGCTGTCATTACCAGTTCTGGTATAGAGGGGAATGCCATCTATGCACTCAGTCCACTGATACAAAATGATCTTAAGTCGAAGGGAGAGGCGATTGTTCATATCGATTTTAAGCCAATGCTTACAAGGGAAGTTGTTCTTTCCAAACTATCGGAATCAACGCTAAAAGTTACGGAGACCCTAAGACGAAAAATGAACTTAAGCCCACTACAGATACAGCTGATTAAGCATGATCTCAGTAAGCAAGAATTCTTAGATGTCAATACCTTAACCAATACAATCAAAGGGATGCCTCTTGTTCTCACTGGCTCAGCCTCAGTGGAAGAAGCGATATCTACATCTGGAGGAATAGATCTTAGCGAAATATCTGAGCACTATGAACTTAAGAAATTATCTCATAATTATTGTATTGGAGAAATGCTCGACTGGAATGCTCCGACTGGTGGCTACCTCATACAAGCTTGTGCAAGCATGGCCAATTACGTTGCACATCATATCAATACTTTGTAATGAAAGGGTAAGCTCTATAATCGAAAATGGAAAAAGCCAAATGATGACGATGAGCGAATTACGAAAAAAATAAAAACATTATTCCCAAAGTAAAGAAGGGTAAATTATAAATCCATTGCCTTTATCCCAGGTAGTATTTTGCCCTCTAAGTGTTCTAGCATAGCACCACCTCCAGTAGAGATAAAACTGACTCTCTCATCCAGCCCTGCCTTATTAATTGCTGATACAGAATCACCACCACCTATTAAGGAGAATGCTCCTCCATCAGTCGCATCTGCAACAGCCTTAGCTATGTCAAATGTTCCATTAGAGAACTTCTCGAATTCGAATACACCCAATGGACCATTCCAGAGAATACTCTGTGATTTCTTGATGACTTCACTATATTTCTTAATGGCTGCTGGTCCGATGTCCAGTCCCATCCATCCATCTGGAATCTCATTGCTGGGACATACTTTGCTATTAGCATCTGCAGCAAAGTTGTCTGCACAGACACTATCTTCGGGCAGTAAGATTTCTACATTCTGGGCTTTCGCTTTGGCTAATAATTCGTTAGCTAAGTCGATATGCTCTATTTCAAATAATGAATTTCCGATCTCTCCACCTTGCGCCTTGATAAAGGTATAAGTCATCCCTCCGCCTATCAGTAGGTAATCCGTAAAGTCTAATAGCTTCTCTATCAGCTGGATCTTATCAGATACCTTAGCGCCACCGAGAATAGAAACCAATGGTCGCTTAGGACTATTAAGCACTCTATCGGCACTGGATATTTCGTTCTGGATAAGTAGTCCTAGTTGCTTGTTTTCCTTGTCAAAATACTTCGCTACAGTATAGGTAGAAGCATGTTTTCTATGTGCCGTTCCGAATGCGTCATTGATATAATAATCAGCGAGCTTAGCGAGCATAGCCGCCATATCTTCATCACCTTTAGTCTCGCCTTTCTCGAATCTCGTATTTTCTAATAATAAGACCTCACCAGGCTGCAGACTTAATGATAGATCGAAGGCTTTTGGTCCGATAGTATCAGGCGAAAACTTTACATCATTTCCGAGAGATTCAGAAAGATGAGAAACAATATGCATAAGCGTAAATTTCTCCACATTAATTGATCCATCGTCATTCAGTTTCTTCTGAGGACGCCCTAAGTGTGACATTAATATTACAGAGGCTCCAGCATCTAAGACTGCTTTGATAGTAGGTAACGCTTTAGTTATACGTGTATCATCTGTGATTGCATGATTGTTATCCAGTGGAACATTGAAATCTACCCTGATGAGTACCTTTTTGTCTTTTAGCTGATCCGTTTTCATAATTAATGTGTAGTATAGAAATATTAGAATCCAAAAAAAAGTGCCGATCATAATCGGCACTTAATTAGTCTTTATACCTGTCCTGCCAGTTGTGCTAATCTCGCAGAGTACCCAGCTTCGTTGTCGTACCATGAGACGACTTTAAGCATTCTGCCTGACACTTGTGTCAGTAGTGAGTCATAGATAGAAGAGTGTGGGTTTCTAACAATATCAGATGAAACGATAGGGTCTTCCATATACTGAAGGACACCTTTGAGTGCACCTTTAGAGTATTTTTTAAATACCTTATTGACTTTCTCTACTGTTGTGTCTTTATCTATTAGAACATTAAGTTCTACAAGTGAGCCTGTTATGATCGGCACTCTTACAGCCATTGCTAATAATTTACCTTCCATGCCATCTATAACTTTAGTTACCGCCTTAGCAGCTCCAGTAGATGTCGGTACGATATTATAAGCAGCGGCTCTTGCTCTTCTGAGATCACTATGTGGAGCGTCTTGCATATTCTGATCTCCAGTATAGGCATGGATGGTTGTCATAGATCCTTGTACCAGACCCCAGTTTTCTTTGATCACTTTGACAAGTGGGGCTAAGCAATTGGTTGTACATGATGCATTACTGATAATCTTATCTGTTCTTTTGACTTCATGATCATTGACACCGATTACGACAGTTTTGATCTCATCACTCTTAGCTGGCGCAGATAGTAGTACTTTCTTAGCACCTGCCTTAATATGCTTAGTTGCAAGTTCTGTAGTTCTGAAGAATCCAGTACATTCTAATACGATATCTACCTTATTCTTTTTCCAGGGTAACTGTGCTGGATCTTTTATGGCAGTAGCAAGAATTTTCTTTCTGCCTACAATGAGATGAGTATCTGTAGATTTTACCGTTCCTTCGAATGGGCCATGAGCACTATCATACTTCAGTAAGTGAGCTAATGTCGCATTGTCAGTCAAGTCGTTAATCGCAACGACCTCTACATTTTTCATATTAAGAAGATTTCTGAAAGTCAGTCTTCCGATCCTTCCGAATCCATTGATTGCAATTCTTTTCTTTGCCATAATTATTTGTTTATAAAAAAATTAAGTCGCAAAAGTATATAAAGCTTTCTATTCTTGCATCACTTCATACACTTAATGGAATATTATTGTATGAATTAAAGGTGGTATAACTACTTTTCATAAATTCTGTGTTATTTTCATCGCAGAATATTAGGACATCCATCATCGCCTTATCCGCTGCAATGGCACCTACTTTAGTATCTTCTATCACTAATGTAGTCTCTGGCTTACCACCCATCTGCTCACATGCAAAGAGGAATAAGTCTGGAGCTGGTTTCCAGATTCCTATATCATATGCGGAGAATACATGCTCTGGCTTGAAATAAACATTAAGCCCTGTGACGTCCAAAGTTGTTCCCATTTTCACCTGTGGTCCATTAGAGGCGATACATATTGGGATATCTAATTTTTTGAGAAATTCTTCTACGCCATCGATAGTCTTTAGTTCTGCTTCGAATAGGATTTTGGATCGCTGCCGGAATGATGTCTCGAAGTGGAATTCTAAGGCATGGTCTAACTGACTCTCGATATATTGATTGATATCTACAAAACTTTTTCCTTTGAATAATTGTAGACATTTCTCCAAGGTCATCGGGATGCCTATCTCTATCATCATATTGGTAATCAGACCGTTAGTTAAGGTTTCTGTATCTACCAATGTACCATCGCAATCAAAAATTATAAGTTCGTACTTCATTTAATAAGATAAAGTTAGTGAATTGCTGATACTGAAAACAAGTTGTAAAAATACTCGTATGCATAATTATAATTCTTAATCTGTGTCTGAGACATTTTCTTCACAATGATAACACCCTAAGGGTCGGCAATTGTTCTTGAGCTGGAATAATAAATGCTATTTTTGCAAGAATTATTTAGCCACTTTCGAATTTATATATGAAAAGAACACTTCTATTATTACTACTTCTTATATGCCTCGGTGGCTTTTACTTTTATACTAAAAATAAACCGTCCGAAGATACCTCTATCAGAATAGAGGATCGTGAATTTGTAGTATCAGACAGGAAGCTAATAGATATTGTAACGATCAAAAGGCCTGGCTACCCTCAGATACACCTTAGCAAGTCTAAAGATGGATGGATGCTCAATGAAAGAAGGAAAGCCAGTAGCCATGTTATGAAGAATATTCTCAGTGTTCTCACACAATTAGAGATCGATTATATTCCGCCACGAGCCACACTTCCAAGTATTATGGATGGGATCAATAAGTTAGGTATAGAAGTAACCAGTTATGATAAGCAAGGTAATGTACTTTCAGAATTTATATTAGGAAAAAATAATAATGTCGAGAGTGGCACCTATATTCTAAAAAAGGGTGCTAAGCAACCATATGTCGTAGTCGTGCCAGCGGTGTCTGGAGGAATCCGTAATTACTTTACCCTGACGGATATGGACCTTAGAGATAAGCGGATCATGGAGATTAATACTGATGATATCGAGAAGGTAACATTAGACTATAAGAAGGATCGCATTAACTCATTCATGATAGAAAAGGATGGGAGTGATTACAAACTATCTCCGCTCAAAGGACTGGCAGGTCGCGAAATAAATCAGAATAAGAATATCATAGAATCATATATTCTCTCGCTTAAGAATTTTGATGCAGAAGGAATTATGACTGGTAACCCATCGATGGATTCTCTAAGTAATCATATACCATTTGCCGAGTTGGCTATCGATATGAAAGGAGGTGAGGAACTAGGCTATACTTTCTACACCATCGTCAATAGTCTGGACCCTGATGCTGTCAGAAGAGGTGCTGGTGATCTTGCCACAATAGAACGATACTATGTGTTCACTTCTGATGGAGAAGTCTACACAATGCAGCATAGATTGATTAAAGATATATTCAAACCGCTCTATTATTTTGATAGGTAGAATCATTATATTTTTTCTGCTGATGGGAGTCTGCTTGTCCAGTTATTCTCCTGCGCCTGCTTGGGGTTTCTTCGGACATCGCAAGATCAATAGGATGGCGGTATTTACATTGCCTGAGGATATGCTTCTTTTCTACAAAAAGAATATAGACTTCGTCACAGAACATGCCGTAGATCCCGATAAGAGAAGATATGCAACTAAGAATGAATTTGCTCGACATTATATAGATATAGATCATTGGGATACACTACCTTTTCCGTCAGTCCCTCGTCTGTATCAGGACGCTATCCTGAAGTATGGAACATTGGATGGTATAGATGGAATGGACACCACTCACATAGAACTTACAGCAGAAGAAAGCATCGAGTTGTATAAAAATGCTTTATACATCGATCGGTACTCACCTGTTATAAGTGTAGAAGCTGATAGCCTACCAGAGAGAATACGGTCGGAGAATTATGAGCAATATTATTATGATAACGATATCGTCAATTATGGTATAGCTCCGTACTTCTTAGAGCATTATTACAGCAGATTAGTATGGGCATATCAGAAGAAGAATAAGGTGATGATTCTGCAAATCAGTGCAGATATCGGTCATTACATATCGGACATACATGTACCCTTGCATACGACACTTAATTATAATGGACAGCTGACAGATCAGATAGGGATACATGCTTTCTGGGAGAGTCGATTACCCGAGTTATATAGTGAAGAGACTTATGACTTCATGGTCGGTAAGGCAGAGTACATTCCTGATATAAGAACTTATATATGGGATATTGTATCGGAGAGTCATAGACTACTACCAGAAGTATTAGCAAAGGAGAAAATGATCAAAAAAACCTTCCCAGAAGATCAGCAATTCTGCTATGATGAGAGACTTGGAAGAACGATATGGACACAATGTCCAGAGTTCAGTAAGGCCTATCATGACTCGATGGGTGATATGGTAGAGAGGAGAATGCAGGAGTCCATTCTTGCAGTAGGGAGCTTCTGGTATTCTGCTTGGATAGAAGCGGGTCAGCCAGATCTTGAGTTGCTGGTAGATGGGGTAGAGGTGACCATAGAGGAACAGAAAAAAACACTAGACGCTGCATATCAAAAAGGGAAAATATATGGCAGAGAACACTGATCAGATCGAGAAATCATTTAGCACAATAGGACTCATTCTCAGAGGCATGTGTATGGGAATGGCAGAGGTGATACCTGGGGTCTCTGGTGGCACTATTGCATTTATCACAGGTATCTATAAGACTCTTATAGATAGTATTAAGTCAATAGATAAGTCACTTATATCTAATCTATTAAAATTTAGGATTAAGGAAGTCTGGACTCAGCTTAATGGTGGATTTCTCATCAGACTGGTGGTAGGAATGCTGATTGGTATCATAGTCGGTGTGTTTGGGATTACACATTTATTAGAGTCATATCCTCAGTTGCTCTGGTCCTTATTTTTTGGTTTGATATTGGCATCTATTCCGTTGATGTTCAGTCAGATGCATCGCTTTAGTTGGAGTTATATATTGCCTTTTGTTATAGGTGCAACGATTGCTTATGGGGTGACGTCGATCAGTCCTGTCAGTGGTTCTGAGAGTTTTCTATACATTTTCTTTGCAGGTACTATAGCCATCAGTGCATTTGTATTGCCTGGAATTTCTGGCAGCTTCATGTTGCTGATTTTGGGTCTCTATACATTAATCATTCCGACATTAAGATCTTTCTTATCATCACCTGAGTTGTCAGAGTTTATTTTGTTAGCAGTCTTTGGATTGGGTTGTCTGACTGGTTTGGCGGTATTCTCTCGGATTGTATCTTTCGCATTTGAGAAGTATCATGATATAACAATTGCAGTGATGTCTGGCTTCATGTTGGGCTCGCTTAATAAGATATGGCCATGGAGAGTACCAGTGACTTTTTTAGATAAGGAGACTCAGGAGATTGTAGATTTTGATACCAGTATACATCCAGTAACGATGATCTTCTCTGATGACATTAAGATATTGTCTGACAAAAATGTACTTCCAGCAGATTATATATTTAAGACTGATGTGATGGGAGCTGCTGTCGCTTTTATAGTTGGTGTCTTAGTAATCTGGGTGCTTTATCGTTTTCAGAGGAAAGGGTGATTTTTTCATATAAATGCTCTCAAGCTTGACTTGTCATATAAGTTTAAGTAACTTGTAATTACTAACCAATACAGTAAAGACGAAGTCATGACAAAATCAAGAATCAAACTCATTCTCTATGAAAAGAATTTTACCGAGGAAGTTAAAGAGATTCCAGAACCTAATCTCATCAGTAGAAAATAATTCTGTAACCGATTTCCTAATTGAAGGGCATGCTCTTATTGATATTATAGAAGATGACTTCTTAGAATTCATTACATTCTTAAAAGAATATCAAGCTCTGTATGAATTTTCAGATTCAGAACTTGATTCTATAAGAATTTCGCTCATAAGATACATAGCTATAGCCATTCGAGAAGGATTGACTTATAACGAGATAAATGATTTTATTTGGTAAAATAGTAAAGCTATTTAGAAAAAATCTCTACCTCACTCAGGTAGAACTTGCTGAGCGTTGTGGTATCACACCAGAATACCTTAGCAAAATAGAGAATGGCGCTAAGACGCCCAGTGTAGAATTAATGAAAGATATCTGCAAGGTCATAGATATACCCTTGCCATTAGTACTTCTGCTTTCTATAGATGATACCTCAGGTAACCTTAAAGCGGGCAATAGGTATCAAATGAAACCAATCGTAGAGACAATCTTATCCAAACTATTCAGCGAAGGTCATTTTGATATTTTGGGAATTGAAGATTCTATTCGAAAATTAAAATCTACAAGTAAGCAATTGAGAATTGAGAAAAAGAAAGTTGTTTGATAAAGCCCGTTACGCAAGTTTGCTGAAGAGCCAAGAGCTATGCGAACACTTGATGGTCGCGGTCTCTGACCTCGATCCTATGCACTCGTCATGCATGCCTGTCTCGATGCATCCCCTTATGTTTAAGCCAAGATTTATAGGATTTTACGATTTACTTGGATTTTAAGGTCACTCCAACTATACACTCGATGGTCGCGGTCTCTGACCTCGATCCTATGCACTCATCGTGGTTGCCTGTCTCGATGTATCCCTTTTGTCTGAACCAAGATTTATAGGATTTTATGATTTACTTGATTTTAAGGTCACTCCAACTTTGCACTATATGCTCTCGGTCTTTGACCTCGATCCTGTGCACTCATCGTGGTTGCCTGTCTCGATACATCCCCTTTATCTGAACTGGGATTTATAGGATTTTATGAATTACTTGATTTCAATATTATTCCACTTCTACACTCGATGGTCGCGGTCTCTGACCTCGCTCCTGTGCACTCATCGTGGTTGCCTGTCTCGATACATCCCCTTTATCTGAACTGGGATTTATAGGATTATTATGAATAACTTGATTTCAAGATTACTCCATACTTTACACTCGATGGTCGCGGTCTCTGACCTCGATCCTATACACTCATCGTGGTTGCCTGTCTCGATACATCCCCTTTATCTGAACTGGGATTTATAGGATTTTATGAATTACTTGATTTCAAGATTACTCCATCCGTTAAGCGTAGTTCTCTGAAGATTTAATGTGTTAAGCAAACTACACTTGGTAAGTATTCAATATTCCATCTTAAATCCTTCAAGTAAATCGGCCAGCTCGCAGATTTGATAGGTTTGTCAAACCTGTTAAATCTCTTTAAGCTCACATAAGTCACTCCACCTTACCAACCTTTGCCGTATTGACCAACCTTTCTCTGCTATTATCAGGAGAAAAATCAACAGAATAAGTCTTCACAGCCAACCAGGCATTATATATATAGCAATTAAATTCCTGACGATCCTTAAATCATCACATTCTGATTTCTACAGTTGAGCTATATACAGCCGATGTCGTGGACGCTTGTACCTTCCCCACATATGTTAAAATAACAAATTATAAAAATATTACATATATTAATCTCTATAGTTCAATGCTTTTCATATATTTGCAATTGTTTATATGTTAAAAATCAAAACTAACGACATGCAAAGGAAATTACAAATCTTCCTGTTTGCAATAATATCGCTGTTCTATGTCTCTACAGCGGTTGCGCAGAAATCCCTCATTAAAGCACAAAAACAATTTGAATTAAAAGCATTTGACTTAGCCATAGATAATGCTAAGAAAGCAATTGCTGACAAGCCAGACTGTGTGGAATGCCACAGCATCGTTGCGGAATCTTTCCGTATGATGAATCAGAATGTCGATGCAGCAATATGGTATCGTAAGATGGAGAAGATGTCAGATCTTCCTCAGGACTTCGCCTACAACTATGGTCTTCTTCTCAAAAGAATGGGACAGTATGACAAAGCCAAAAAACTATTTGAAGATTATAATTCTACTGATCCCAAGGTTTCTAAGCTATATGCTGAAAGTTGCGATTTCGCAAAGACAGTATTATCAGCACCTTTAGATTTCGAATTAAATCTATACAATGCGAGTTCTAAAGTCACTGACTATGGAGCTACCTTTTTCAGAGATGATATCGTATTCTGTTCTTTCAGAGATGACTTTGTTAGAAGTCTGGATAAGCTTAACAAGAGTCTGATTCAAGATGACAGATCTCAATTGTTCAAAGCTAAGCAAGGATTAACAGGTTCTGTAAGCAATGTAGACTTTTTGTTACCAGATAACTTAGAGACATTCGATTTTGGTCCTGTACATTATGCACAAGATGCACCGATCGTCGCAGTGACTAAGAATAATTTCAGGGATGGAGAGAAGCAGATATTCTCTAATGACCTCGAGTTAGCGCTATATACTGCAAGTGTGATGCCTGATGGTTCGTTTAAGAATTTGATTCCATTTCCTTATAACGAAGTAGGGTATGCGACAGGTTTTGGTACACTTAATCCTTCGGGAAATATCATGTATTTCAGTTCTAATAGACCAGGTGGCAAAGGCGGATTTGATCTATATGTTTCTTATTATAAGAAAGGTGAGTGGACTTATCCTGAGAACTTAGGTGGTAAGATTAATACACCAGGTAACGAAATTACGCCATTCTTTGATGGTAAAGATTTATACTTCTCTTCTGATTACGTTATGGGAATAGGTGGCTTCGATACATTCGAGTCTACTGTAGAGAATGGTAGCTGGACGACACCTAAGAATATGGGGAATGGGATTAACTCTCCCGAAGATGATTATTACTTCTCTAAGCATCCTACTAAGGAAACCTACTACATCACATCTAATAGATTAGGTGGTAGAGGAAGTCATGACATATACATCGTCAATAAAGCAAATAAACAAGAAGAAATACCTGCAGAGATGGTTGCATTCGAAGATGTAATGCCTGCAGCTGTAGACTTAGAAGAAGACTTCATAGAAGATAACGGATTCCAAGCGCAAACAAGAAATGTAAAATATGATGAGGGTAACTCAGATCTGGATAATGTGAGTGTTCCATCAAGTTCGACTAATACAATTGCTACTAATTCAGCACCTAACAATACCCAAGATAATGAGATATCAAAAGAGTATAAGAATGAAGCTGGTGCATTAGACTTCAATAAGATTCTACCTCCTAAGGCTGTAGATCTTAACAAATCGAACTCCAAGTCTGTATCACTAGTAGGTGCTAAGAGAGTAGCTTATGGTGAGGTTATAAGATCTAATAGCAATGTATATTTTATACAAGTAGCGGCATTATTCAAGTCACAAGCTAACATGAATCGTTTTTCTGGATTAAACAATTATGGAAGCTTGTACAAATTCAGTCAGTCTAATGCGACTAAAGTTAAGTTAGGTTACTTCATGGATGAGTACCAAGCTAAGGATGTTCTCAGACAAGTGAAATCGATGGGTTACTCGGATGCTTTTATAACCTATGAGCCATTGAATACTTACAACATGGAGCTGGTAGAGTTATCAAGCCTTTCAGCTGATGTCAATAATTCGACAACAGGTGTAACATACAAAGTTAGATTGGCTTCGTACGAAGACCCGATTTGGTTTGATGTTAATAAGGTAAATGACTTAGGTGTCATCGAGCAATGGACTAAAGAAGACTGGACGATTTTTGTCCTAAGTGGATTCAGTTCTAAGAATGCAGCAGAACAAGCTAAAGCTAATGCAATAAGCAGAGGTTACAGAGATGCTCAAGTGGTCTTGGACAAAAATGGAATTTTAGAAAAGATAAACTAAATAAAAAATATAGATAACGGATCTAATAGACGTTATCGAATAAGAACTAAGATAGATTAGTTTTGATTTAAGAGTTCTGAGAAATCAGGACTCTTTTTTTGTACTCAACCTTAAAAGCTATATTCGATTCTTATTCACACTATAAGAATACAGATCATGTCTCTGATAGTGCCCTGATGTGGCAAGATTCATTTTTTCCTTGACATTAGACCGTAAGTCTAAGTCAGCGTAGAAGATCTCTCTCTGCCCATATTGTGGCTCTAATATGATAGATCCATCAGGACCATATATGGCACAACCACCTTTCATAAGAAGATCATCATTGAGTTCTATCTCATCGGATATAGTCAGTCCATCAGGGAGCTCGCTGACATTCATAATCTGTCCTACAGCGATGACATGGCATCTGCCTTCTACTGCATAATGTCTACTGGCTAACTGATGTAGTTCTTTAGCATAGGGCCATAATGCCATGTGTAAGTCCTCTGCTTCATCATGCATAACCTGTCTTGTGATAGGCATCCAATGTTCCCAGCATATTAAGCTGCCGATTCTTCCATGCTCTGTTTGTATAGCATTGAGTCCATAAGCATCTCCTGGTCCATGGACAAGTTTCTCAGTGTATGTAGGCATGACCTTTCTATGATGATTGACTATCTCACCCTTATTATTTATGGTAATGATGGAGTTATAGATTGTATTATTTCCCTTACCAGAAATCATGGTTTCATTAGCTCCGAATATACCATACATATTATGCTGAGCTAATATCTTCTGTACATCTGCAAGATCATTCTGCGATAGTGTGATACTGTTGTTGTATGTCTCTGCCCATATATTTTTAATTGGTTCATGATCCCAAAGGGAAACATCTTGACAGATATCGAGCCATATCGGATACCCAGAGAACCAACACTCTCCGAATACAATTAAGTCTGATCCTTTATTCGCTGCTTGTGTGATTAGGTCGCAAGTTTTTATTATAGTTGCAGCTAGATTATTATAGACTGGTCCATCTTGCACTACGGCTACAATCATACCCTTTGTATCATAATTGCGCTTGCTCCACCGCCACCATTGCAGATAGCTGCGACACCAAGTTTCCCCTTCTTCTGATCTAATACATGTGTCAATGTCGTAACGATTCTTGCACCAGATGCTCCTAACGGATGGCCGAGCGATACTGATCCTCCGTGTACATTGACCTTATCTTCTGTCGTTCCCATCAGCTTGTTATAAGCCATTGTGACGACGCTAAATGCCTCGTTGACCTCAAAGTAATCTATGTCATTAATCGTTTTGCCAGTAATAGCTAATAATTTTTCTGTCGCTTTCGTGGGTGCTGTGGTAAACCATTCTGGCTCGTGAGCAGCATCAGTGTAGGCGATAATCTCTGCTATCGGTTTAAGGTTGTATTTTTTGACTGCTGCTTTGCTGGCAAGTACGAGAGCTGATGCACCGTCATTGATGGTAGATGCATTGGCAGCTGTGACAGTTCCATCTTTGCTAAATGCAGCTCTGAGGTTCGGTATCTTTTCGAATTTTACTTTTTGCGGTTCTTCATCTTCACTAACTATCAATGGTTCTCCTCTACGTTGTGGGACTTCTACAGGAATGATTTCATTTTTGAATAATCCCTTCTCAGTAGATTCTATAGATCTCTTGTATGACTGAATGGCAAATTCATCTTGCGCCTCTCGACTGATTGCATACTTAGTAGCAGTCGCATCTGCACAGACACCCATAGCACATTCATTATAGACATCTACTAAGCCATCCTTCTGCATTCCATCTACAAGTTTCCCTTCACCAAATTTGTATCCATATCGAGCATTCGGAATATAGTAAGGTATCTGAGACATATTCTCCATACCTCCTGCAATGACAACATTATTCTGTCCTAAAGCAATACCTTGAGCGGCAAACATAATGGCTTTTGCACCAGAAGAGCAGACCTTATTAACCGTAGTGCATGGCACGGTATTAGGAACACCAGCGAATATTGCTGCCTGACGTGCCGGTGCTTGACCTAAGTTGGCTGAGACTACGTTACCCATGAATACTTCATCTACATGATCAGGGCTGACATTGGCTTTTTCTAATGCACCTTTGATAGCAGCAGCCCCTAATCGGGTTGCGGGGATAGAACTTAGTTTTCCCCCAAAACTTCCTATAGGAGTCCTGACTGCAGAAACTATATATACCTTAGACATGATTTAGTTTATTTTATTGATAATCAAAAGTATAATAAATACCTGCTTGTACGATACATGGTTCATATTTATATGATGAAGTGATTCTTAAAATTCATTATTTATACGAGAGAAGACTCTTTTGGTCAAATCTTTGTTAAAGTTAGAGTATCTCGAAATCAATCGGGATATTCTTCCGTCAACACATATAGAAATATAAACATGTCAAAAAAAAACATCATAATCCTTATAGGAATTCTTTTCCTACATATCAATGGAAATGCTCAAAAGTTTCCAACGACTCAGGCGGAGTTAGATTCAGTATATGCTAAGAATATCAAATTATCTAAAATAAATGGCACTTATATACCTCGTAATCTGGACGATGCTCACCGGAGGTTAGATAAGCTAACGCCAGATGATGCAGTCGAGAAATTCAAAAATGCACCTGACGAAGAGACCGTCAGTCGCAAGCTACATTTTGGTATCGGTCGTTGGATGATAGTCAATTGGAATTTTGAGGAGGGCAGTCGCTTATCTCATTTTCTAAAGGGGAAAGGCTTATTGCATCCTGATGATATGGCACAATTCATACTACGTACTTATTACAGAAAGTTAAACGAACTTTCAGAAAATGATCAAGTTATAATAGATCAATTAGCAGTAGAAAGAAAGAAAGAGGCGCAAAAATTATTTGATAAAAAGTAGCTTTTATTATTCCTTTGATCACATTTTGTCAAGATCAATCGAAATGTTATTCTACATTTGCACCTTGATTATTGAGATAAGACACAGAAATAAAGCCGGATGCCAAAAAAATTATTGATCGTAGAGTCACCTGCCAAAGCCAAGACAATCAACAAATACTTAGGGGAGGATTTCATCGTGAAATCAAGTTATGGACACATCCGTGACTTAGATAAGGGAAAGAAAGGTATCGACAAAGAGAATAATTTCAAACCCTCATATGTAGTACAAGACAATAAGGTCAGAGTTGTCAATGAACTAAAAACGACATTAAAATCATGTAATGAGGTATGGCTTGCGACGGATGAGGACCGGGAAGGAGAAGCCATCTCATGGCACTTATGTGAGGTACTCGGGCTCGATCCTAAGGATACTAAGCGGATCGTATTCAGAGAAATAACTAAGTCTGCTATACAGAGTGCTGTGAAGACACCAAGATTGGTAGATCTCGATATGGTTAATGCTCAGCAAGCAAGAAGGGTGTTAGATAGATTAGTGGGATTCGAATTATCAGAGATATTATGGCGTAAGGTCAAGGGAAAATTATCAGCAGGTAGGGTGCAGTCAGTGGCTGTAAAGCTTATTGTAGATAGAGAGCGAGAGATACAAGCATTCGAGACACAGGCTTACTACAAGGTCATCGCAATGTTCCAAGTGAAAAATGACAAGGGCAACATTGTAGAACTTAAAGCTGAGTTAGATAAGAGATTAGAGACATTAGAAGATGCAGAGAAGCTTCTCGATAGTCTGAAAGGATCTGCGTACACTATAGATGACATTAAGGTCAAGCCTGCTAAAAGAAAACCTGCTCCTCCATTTACAACTTCTACATTACAACAAGAGGCCAGTAGGAAGCTATATTTTTCTGTAAATAGAACCATGTCAGCGGCACAGAAATTATACGAGCAAGGTCTCATTACATATATGAGAACTGACTCGACTAATCTAAGTCAGACAGCAATAGATAGTATAAGCTCTGAGATCAAACGTAAATTTGGAGAGAACTATTCACAGTTTAGAAAGTTCAAAAGTAAAGACTCTAATGCTCAGGAAGCTCACGAAGCCATCCGTCCGACTAACATAGGTGTCGATAGTGTAGCACTGGATGCAGATCTGGGTAAGTTATACAATCTGATATGGAAGCGTACGATAGCGAGCCAAATGTCAGATGCACAATTAGAAAAGACAACTGTTAATATATTAAGTGATAATAAAGTGCTTTTCGAAGCAAAAGGAGAGGTGCTTAAGTTTGACGGTTTCCTTAAGGTATACATGGAATCTAAAGATGAGGACGCCGAGGACGAAGATACTAAAGGTATATTGCCCCCATTATCTGTAGGTCAGAAATTAGATAATGACTACGTACAGTCTACAGAAAGATTTACAAGAGGGCCTGCAAGATACACAGAGGCATCACTGGTAAAAAAGTTAGAGGAATTAGGAATAGGAAGACCTTCTACCTATGCACCTACGATCACTAAGATCATGGAGAAAGCCAGAGGTTATGTAACTAAAGAGAGCAGAGAAGGGACGGAAAGAAAGTACAATGTACTAACATTGCAGAATGATGTGATAGCTAAGAAAATGGATACTGAGATGACTGGAGCGACAAGCAATCGCTTATATGCTTCTGATCTCGGAATTTTAGTTGTGGATTTTTTGACTGAGCACTTTAAGGACATAATGACTTACAGCTTTACAGCAGATATAGAAAACAAGTTGGATGAGATTGCAAGTGGTAAGGATGACTGGCAAGACATGATCAGTGAGTTCTATGGTCCGTTCCACAGTACAGTAGAGAAAACCATAGAAGAAGCGCAACGTGTGAAGGGTAGAAGAGACTTGGGTGTGGATCCTGTCTCAGGACATACGGTACTCGTCCAGATGACCCGATATGGTCCTGCTGTACAGATAGGTACTGTAGAAGAAGTGGGAGAGGAAGGGAAGCCAAAGTTTGCTGGACTAGAGGTCGGGCAATCGATGGAGACGATTACCTATGAGGAAGCGATGGAATTGTTCAAGCTACCAATTGACTTAGGAGAATTTGAGGGCAATCCTGTATCTGTCAACTCTGGAAGATATGGTCCCTACATAAAGTATCTCGATAAATTTATTTCTTTACCCAAGGGAGAAGATCCATTGACATTTTCTATGGATCGATCTGTAGAATTGATTAAAGAGAGACTCGAAGCAGATAAGCCATTAGGTACATACAAAGGAATGGATATAGTTAAGGGTAAAGGCCGATTTGGACCATACCTGAAATGGAATGAATTATTCATTAATATCCCTAAGAGATATGACTCAGATAATCTGACTCAGGATGAGATGTTTGAGCTTATAGCTGCCAAAGAAGAAAAAGAAGCCAACAGGTATATAGAGCAATGGCCTAAGGATAAGATTGCCTTAGAAAATGGCAGATGGGGACCATTCATCAGACACAAGAAGAAGTCTTATAAGTTGCCAAGAAAGGAAGACGGTGAGAGATACGATGCAGAAGAAGCTAAGGCAACATTTAACTTAGAAGCCATCAAGAAAATACTTCTGGAAGAAGGCGCTAAAGGTGTAAAGTTAGATGCAGATAAGAAGGCTAAACCGAAAGCTAAGGCAAAAGCAAATCCGAAGGCGAAAGCAAAACCGAAGGCAAAGAAATAATATTAACGAGCACAAGGATTAATCAGGATTATACTTACTTGATTTTCTGACTTCGCTAGGTGTCTGGTTGTACTTTTCCTTAAATATCTTTCTAAAATACTTTGGATCACTCATACCCAGCTTTATAATTATATTAGAAATAGACATGTCAGTTTCTATGATAAGTCTGTAAGCTTGCTCTAACTTAATACTCTTAATAATCTGATTCGGAGTCGAGCCTGTAAGTGATTTTATTTTTCGGTAGCACTGAGATGTGCTAAGGTTTAATGCTTTAGCTATAAACTCCACAGAGAACTTCGGATCAGAAAAGTTTTCTTTTACCACTTGAATAAATCTATCTATAAATTCATTGTTGTAAGTAGCTACGGTATTATCATCTTGCTGAATGGAGATCTGCGATTGCATCTTCTTCTGTATGCGATCTATTTGAGTTAGAATATTATTGACTTTTTGCTGTAGCATGTGGATGTCAAAGGGTTTCATTAAGTAAGCATCAGCACCATGTATTAGGCTTCTTTGATAATACTTATCTCTTTTTCTAGCAGTCAGTAGTATAATTGGTATATGATTAGTAATTGGATTTGACTTAATCATACTACACATCGTAATGCCATCCATTTTAGGCATGGCGATGTCAGAGATTATTAGATCAGGGACCTGAGTCTGAGCTATAGAGTAGCCTTCCTCACCATTGCGAGCTTGTATGATGTTAAATGAAGCATGCAAATGAAAATTAAGATACGTTCTAATATCATCATTATCATCGATGATTAATATGCTCTTATCCTGATTACTAATTGTATTTTTCTTTAGGTTTTCGATCTGCTCCAGAACTAAGCTGTTATCATCAGAATAATGTGGTAATACTTCACCTAAGTTTGGATTATAAGAAAAAGAAAATGTCGTTCTGTTACCTTTCACAGCCACGTCTATTTTTCCATGATGCTTAATGATAATTTCTTTAGCCAATGCCAGCCCTATACCATTTCCTTTCTTTGGCCCGATGTTACCTTGATAGTATTTCTTAAATATATGTGGAAGGTCTTTCTCTAAAATTCCTGGACCCTCATCAGATATACTAAAGTGGGGTCCCTTTTTATCGTCCCAGACAGAAATCTCAATATTACTATCCATAGGAGCAAATCTAAGAGCATTAACGATAAGATTATTAAGTACAAGCTCCATTAATCTCGAATCAAAATAGACATATTCCTGATCAAGATCAATATTCAGATCGATTAGCACACCTTTTCTATCGGCATTATCTCTAAAATTGAGACATATCTCTTGCACAAAATCACTTAGTGAATTCAGTCTAAGATTAAGGTCGAAGTATTCAAATTCATGATTCTTATAATCAAGTAGTTCATCTATCAAGCTTTTGAGCTTATTAGCATTCTTTTCCGCATAGTCTAGTAGAATAATGTGCTTATCATTATTGACCTCCTGTCTTAATTCTTGTATCGGTCCGATAATGAGAGTTAGAGGCGTTTTAAGTTCGTGAGAGATCATATTATAGAAGTTGACTTTGACCTGATTAATCTCTTCTAACTTGCTTCGTTCCAGTTTCTCTACATTTAATTTTATATCATATTCATTTTTTAGTAATATGATTCTGATAAGCCCATAGATTAGAGATGACCCTAATATGAAGTATATCGGAATAAGTACTTTATTAGAAAATGGGTTTTCTCGGGGTTTAGAGGCGCCGTAGTATATACCATCATCTATAGTTGCAGCATATTTCCTCATTCCTACAATGTGCCACTGTGGGCTTATACGATCATAACTAATTTGAGTACCATTCAGTAGCTCTACAACTATCTCATGGTCATTCTTCGATAGTAGATTATAAGAATCACTTTGCCATTTTGTAGGTATGCTTACCGTGTCTATTCGATTTTTACTTCTTACTATCATCAGGTGGTCAGCAGGATCTAATTCGATTAAGATTGATGTATCATTAATAGTATTGCTCTGTTCTTGGCAGCAGATAGCTGATAATATAACTAATATCGAAATGTACACTGCTCGATACATATTGCTATACTTCTGCATAAATAATAATCATTAGGTTTACTGAATAGGGCATTTAAGATACATTAATATTTCACCATGAGTTAAAGCCGGATAGTAGACTATTCTTCTAAGTACAAGATCGGAAGCAACTGCGCCTTTCTCCATATCTTTTTGTTTTGCAATAAAATCCCATAATCGCAATACCTACACTATACCCACAAGACCAATGTAATTATGCTACACCTGACTCTATTGTTTTTTTGATTGTCACACTATACCCACAAGACCAATGTAATTCCACCCGTATATCAGGACATGATCTGACGTCTTCTAATTGATCTTAGAAGTCATAAATGCCAATTCTTTAAAACAGTTCTCTCATTTGTATTTGCTTTCATTATAGCAAACAACGGTTATACCGTGCAGTTTATCAGTCCTAATAAGTAGGCTTGATTATTTTGTAAAATCGGAATAATCATTATGACATTACAATGAAAAACATCTAAATGCGTGAATTCTCCCCCTAAAATGCAATCTTTACCCCTTATAACATGGTGTGTCATTCCTATTTTTGCTTAATCCATATATCACGACAAAGCGATATTTATTACTGTGCAAATTGATTTTTACAAAAGAATAGTTAGACATTTATATAATATGAGAAAAATAGTATTTTTAGTAGTTTGCTTTTTTACCGCTTTCCACACAGAAGCACAGGAAGTGACAGGTACCGTCATTGACAATAGCTCTGGAGAACCTCTTATAGGAGTAAATATTTTCAAAAAAGATAGCCAAGATATCGGAACCGTCACTGATTTTAACGGTGATTATGCGCTTAATGCTATGCCGGGAGACGTACTCATATTTAGTTATATCGGCTATGATACAGAAGAAGTGAATGTATCTGAGGGTATCGCAATATACTCAGTCTCCATGAATGTCAATTCTGAAGTCTTCGATGAGGTGGTAATTATAGGATACGGAGTAGCTAAGAAAAGCGATGTGACTGGAGCGGTTGCAAGTGTAGATGTAGATCAACTCGAAAAAATCGCCTCTCCAGGTATCGCCCGTAACTTACAAGGTAAGGTTGCCGGTCTGACTGTGAATGCAAATTCAGGTGCACCTGGGCAAGGGTCTACCATACAGATTAGAGGCGTGGGATCATTCCAGAACGCTTCTCCTCTCTATGTCGTAGATGGTTTCATAACAGGAGATGTATCTAACATAAGTCCTAATGAGATTGAGTCAATGGAAGTTTTAAAAGATGCTTCAGCGACAGCAATTTATGGATCTCGAGGAGCCAATGGCGTGATACTAATTACTACTAAAAATGGAGGAGATAAAGAAGGTAATGCAGTCATCGAGTTAAATTCTTGGGGAGGCTTTCAGACACCAAATAAAACATTGGATATACTCAATGCTCAAGATTATGCCGAATTATATTTAGAAGCAGTCTCTAATGGTGAGAATAATCTCGACGCGATAGTAGAACCATCTAAGAGATCATGGATTCAGGATGGATTGGGCTTAGATGCGCTAGGGACTGATTGGCAAGATGTCGTATTCCGTGATAGGGCGAGTATCATGTCTCATGGAATTAATATAAGAGGATCAGAAGGTAAAGTTAATTATAACCTTGGCGGACTCTACTTCGATCAGGAAGGCATCGTGAATAATACTTATTCTAATAGATACCAATTTAATTTTGGGGCTGATATGGACGTTAAGTCATGGCTTAATCTTGGAGCAGAAATTAGATACTCACGCAATGAGGCATCTAACTTCGACGAAGATCCGTTCTCAGGACCATTAGCAACAGCGCTAAGTAAGGATCCGATTAATCCAGTCTATGATATAGTCACAGGAGACTGGAATAGGACAGGATTGACTGATCTACCTAACCCAGCTAAAGGTGTATTCTTAACCCAGTATAATAGTAATACTTGGGATAGATATGTGGGTACAATGAGATCAAAAATCAAGTTACATAAAAACCTAATATTAAATTCTCAGGTCACTCTTGACCAGCGTAGACAATCGGGATCTTTCTATTCTCCTGTGGTAAATGTAGTAGAAGGAAGAAACCTCAATAGCAATTTCTTTCCTCAGCTATCAAGTAATGAATCGGTTAATATATCAAGCCTTACAGAAGAAGAACGCAACTTAAGAGTACTTCAGATTTCTAATTATATGACATATAATCAATCTTCAGGAGCACATAATCTGAATGCGATGATAGGTACGGAGGCATTTCAGAGATTAGATCAGTTTAATCAATTATTTGTACAAGACGTTCCTGAGGCTGAAGCATTGAGATATATAAGTTTAGGAGGAGACTTATCTTCGCTCGTAGGACGTGATAACGAAGGACAGTATAGTCTGCTATCATATTTTGGAAGAGCTAACTACTCTTATGATAACAGATATTACTTCACTGCAACTATGAGAAGAGATGGCTCTAGTAAGTTTGCAGATGGCAATAAGTGGGGGACTTTCCCTTCATTTTCAGCTGGCTGGAGTATTCATAATGAAGCATTTTTTGCTAATAATAGCTTGATTAATCGCCTTAAGCTACGTGCTGGCTGGGGACAGGTCGGTAACCAAGACCCGATAGGTAACTATGCCACATTTGCGCTTTTATCTCCTAATTGGAATTATGCACTTGATAACCAGACTCCGGCACAAGGTCTTGCACCTAATGTATTACCCGCTACAGATCTGAAGTGGGAAGTATCTGAAATGCTAAACTTTGGAATAGATTTCGGTTTTTGGGAAGACCAGTTGACTGTAGGAATAGATTATTTTAAGAAGAACACCAATGACCTTTTAGTTTCTTCTATACCGACACCAGGATTTGCAGGAGCTAACGGTGCAGCATCTAATGCAGCCTCTATGGTCAATACTGGAATAGAAGTTACAGCGCAATACAGAGCGAGAATAGGAAAATTAGGTCTGACTATAGGAGGAAATATTTCTGCAATAGATAATGAAGTGACTGACTTAGGTAATGGCGACTTCATAACTGGAGGTAATCGAGTTCAAAAAATCGGCTTTCCTGCAACGAGGACATTGGTCGGATTTGATTTCGCTTCATTCTTCGCATTAGAGACTAACGGTATATTCCAAAATGAGGGAGAGGTAGAGAGGCACATTGCACTTAATGCAGATGGCTTACCTATAGATGCCAGAGGTAATCCGCTTAACAATATAGAAGTCGACAACGGAAAAGTTTTTGGCTACTACATTAACGATGATGGAGAATCAGTAAGGGCGCAAGCAAGACCACTTCAAAGAAATGCTAAGCCTGGAGATATTAGGTATCAAGACGCTAATTTCGATGGAAAAATAGATGAAGACGATTTAGTATTCCAGGGGAGTTCCATTCCAGATTTTACTTACGGAGGTTATATTAATCTTGATTACGCTAATTTTGATCTAAGCATTTCGATGCTGGGTACGCAGGGTAATGAGATCGCTAATATAAGAAGTTACTGGCTACAGAATTCTAATCCATTAGAGTCTAATCTGGCTGCTAATAGAATAAACAGATGGAACGGAGAAGGGACTTCTAATACTGAACCAAGGGTCACTAATGGACTGAATGATAACTCGCTCTACAGTGATAGATTTATAGAAGATGGATCTTATTTCAGAATACGTAATATCCAATTAGGGTATACGATTCCAAAAACAATTTTATCATCATTTGGTTTATCTAATATTCGAGTATATGTTTCTGGAGATAATCTACTTACCGTGACAGGATATTCTGGATTAGATCCAGAGATAGGATCTGCATTTGGTGATTCATTCTCTCCTGGAGTGGACTACGGTGTATATCCAGTTGCAAAGACATTTATTGTTGGTACTAACATCACATTTTAGAAAATATTATTATGAATATAAATACTTTTATTAAAGCATTCTTGATTGGTTGTTTTCTAATAGGTCTGCAGTCCTGCTCAGATTTCTTAGAAGAAGAACCAAGAGGATTACAAACTATTGATGGTGCATTCCAAGACGAAAATTCAGCTAGACTTGTATTGAATGGCATGTACGACGCTATAACCTGGGGAGAATCTTCCTCTAATGGATTTAGTGGACACAGTTACGAGTTTATCATAGGAGACATCTGTTCTGATGATGCAGAAAAGGGATCTAACGATGCTGACCAAATAGACATACAGAGACTGAAAGAATTCAATACAAATGGAGCAAATGGAAATGTGACAACACTATGGGGTAAGTATTGGGTCGCAATCAATAGAGCCAATGTTGTCTTATTAAGTCTCCAAGGTTCTAATCTTGATGCAAATGTCGTAAGCCAATTTGAAGGAGAAGCGAAATTTGTAAGAGCATACGCTTACTTGCATTTAGTCACTATATTCGGAGGTGTTCCGAGATTCGAATCACCCGTCGGATCAGAAGAGATTAATGACAGATCTTTTACCAGAGCAAGTATTGCAGAAATATACAATCTCATAGATTCCGATCTTAATTTTGCTAAAGATGTACTTCCTAAGAAAGGAGATGTAGATCCTGGCATTGCAACGAGTGGAGCCGCAGCAGCCTATCTTGCTCGTTCTATAATGTACCAGCTCGGTACTGAGAACGGTAGTAATTACAGTTGGAGTAATCTATTGACAATCACTGATGAGATTATGAATGGAGATTACGGAGCTTATAGATTAGCGAGTAATTATGCCAGTATATGGTCTGTAGAAGGAGAGAATAATGAAGAATCAATATGGGAAATTCAATCTATAGATAACGGATTATCGAGCTTTGAAAGAGGACCTTCTACAGGATCTATGTGGACGCTTTTTCAATCTCCGTTTTTCATGGGTGGTTGGGGCTTTAATACGCCCACAGCTGATCTTGCAGAATCATTTGAAGATAACGATCCGAGACGTGCTTGTACTGCTATTACATTAGGAGAACACGCATTCGGTGTAGAGATGGTACCTAATGAAAGAAATAAAACTGGGTATTTCCACAGAAAGGCAATATTAGATCCTGCAGTATGGAATACACAGAAAGGGTCTGAAGCTAATTTGCGTCGATTTAGATATGCGGATGTCATATTGATGAATGCAGAAGCGGCATATCATGCTGGTAATACAACCAAGGCGATATCTGATTTAGAAATGATTAGAGATAGAGCCAGCTTCAGCACTTTCCCACAAGGTTATGATCCAGATGACATCTATGGTTATATGGCTACAGGCTATGCACCATTAGATAACTCGATCATACCTCAGAGCGGTCAGGACCTTCTGGATTTTATATATTTAGAAAGAAGACGTGAGTTAGGTATGGAAACTCTGAGATTTATGGACTTAGTCAGAACAGGAAGATATGCACAAGTCATTGGTGAGACATACAACAATAACTCTGACCCTAATGATACAGAATTTGCTAATAGGGTATTGTCTTCGTTATCTACAGTAACTGTAAGTAGCAGTTCAGGCAATCCCATTCCATTATTTCCGATACCAACTAAAGACTTAGAAGACTGGGGAATCAGTCAGAACGCAGGCTATTAATAACTATTTTAAAAAGATAAATCACCAAATATGAAATTCTTAAAAATATTAAAAGTTCTCACTTTGCTTATGGCAGTGGTCTATTTCTCATCCTGTAGCAAAGATGATGAAGTAACGATAGGTTGTACATATTCTCAAGATCCAGAATGTTTCTGTCAAGAGAATCCTAACAATCCACTTTGTAACATTGTGTGCACATTCGAAGCTAATCCAGAATGCTTCTGTATAGAAAATCCTGATGATGATCAGTGTTGTTCTTTTGATTTTGATCCAGTGTGCTATTGCGCTGAGAATCCTAATGATATACTCTGCAATACAACGGGGCCTTCAAGCGGATTTTTCACGTTCCTTGATTTTGAAGACCAACCTATTATAGATTCTATATTCTCTACAGGATACATTCCTGATAACTCTGAGGGCTATCAAGAAAATGTTAAAGCAACGGGTAGTTTAGGTAGTGGAGATGCAGCCCAAGGTACTTACTACTTCATTAACGAATTAGAAGTTATTAATGCAGGATGGACTTGGACGAGTAACTTATTCAAAGCCACTGAAGGCTTAGACCTATCATCATTATCAGAACCGACACTTAACTTCTGGGTAAGAAGTAGCAACGGAAAACCTGCACTCATGGAGATAGCAATGGTAGATGCAACTGGAGAATCTGGCTACCATCCTGGTGGCGTCTATTCTGAGGTGAATGGAGACTGGCAACAGTTTAGTATCAATATAGATGCAATTAACAGGAATGAAGAATGGAAATGGGGAGATGGCATCGATCCAGCAACTATATCATTATTGAAATTTGGCTTTAATTCAGAAGGTCAAGATTTAGGTGATATATATGAAATACATATCGATGATATCTATATTTCCGATGGTCCAGAATCAGGTGCTATCGAATATCCTATGGTTATGTCTACGGGAGATTTCTACACTTACTTTGATTTCGAAAATCAGCCAGTTCCTGATTCCATATTTACTTCAGGCTATGCGCCAGATAATCCTGATGGATGGCAATCAGATGGACGAGCTGTAGGAAGTATCGGTTCAGGTGACGCTGCACAAGGAGACTTCTACTTTATCAATGAAATAGAAGTCATTAACGCTACATGGGCATGGACTAGTAATCTCTTCGACGGTATGTCTATAGATGCATCTGGATTGTCAGAGCCACACTTTAATTTCTGGGTGAGAACAAGTAACGCTAAGCCCGCATTATTCGAGATAGCATTTTCTGACGCGAGTGGAGAATCAGGATACCATCCAGGTGGCGTCTATTCTGAAGTGAATGGTGATTGGCAGCAATTCAGTATTAACTTAGCAGAAGTGAATAATATAAATGATTGGAAGTGGGGTGATGGAATTGATTTCGCAACCATGTCAGCAATGAAGTTTGGCTTTAATATCGAAGGTCAAGAACAAGGTGACATCTATGAAGTACACTTAGATCTCGTTACTCTAACAGATGGTGCACCTAGTGGTGCAACTTTATACCCGAAAACTGCTCCTCCAGATTACACAAGAGTTTATACTGCGTTTGATTTTGAAGATACTTCTAACCCAGTAGATTCTATATTCACATCTGGTTTTTCTCTTGATAACCCAGATGGTTGGCAGACTAATGCTAAGCCATTAGCGTCTTATGTGAATGGTGATGCTGCACAAGGAGATGGATTCTTATCTGTAGAAATAGAAGTTATCACTGAAGGGTGGACATGGACAGGTAATTTATATGACGAAACGACAAATGATTTTTCTGCATTAGTCGATCCATGTCTTAATTTTTGGGCAAGAACAAGTGATGGTAGTACACAGTTATTTGAATTAGCATTTGCTGATAGTAATGGAGAATCAGGATGGCACCCAGGAGGTAATTACGAGGACATCGATTCCAACTGGAAGCAATTCAGTATACAACTATCTCAGATAGAAGATTGGAAGTGGGGTGAAGGTCCTAACTTAGCTGATTTCCAAATACTCAAATTTGGCTTTAATTCTAACGGACATGCCCAGGGTGATATCTATGAAGTTCATGTAGATGATATACACTTCTCTGATGGATCGCCAGATAATGCAATAGTTTTAAAATAAATAATTTAATGTAAATCTTAGGATGAGGTATGACTGCCTCATCCTAATTTTCATTTTACCCATTTCCAATAGTTCAATATATGGAACTTCATATTATAGATGCTGCTATTATTGCCTTCTATCTTTTAGCTACAGTTTGTATTGGGTTCTATATTTCTAAGAAAGCCTCTGCTGACACAAGTAGTTATTTTCTAGGTGGTAATAAAATACCTTGGTACTACCTTGGTCTTTCTAATGCATCAGGTATGTTTGATATTAGTGGGACGATGTGGATGGTCATGCTGCTATTTGTATATGGCCTTAAGAGTGTATGGATCCCATGGATGTGGCCAGTTTTTAATCAGATATTTTTGATGATCTTTTTATCAATATGGTTGCGAAGGTCTGGTGTAATGACAGGAGCAGAATGGATTAAGTTTAGATTTGGAAATGGTCAAGGTGCAAAGTTAGCCCATCTAATAGTCGTGCTATTTGCGGTAGCTGTAGTTATTACATATGTGGCTTATGGATTCATCGGTATTGGCAAATTTGCAACGGTTTTTCTACCGTGGCAGCTCTCCGCAGATCCCTATTACAATGAAATATATTACGGACTTATCATCACATTCTTGACGACTGTATATGTGGTTAAGGGAGGTATGTACAGTGTGGTATTTACTGAAGTCCTTCAGTATGTTATTATGACTGTTGCCAGTATTATCATTGGTATAATAGCTATGTCAAGAGTCTCACCTGAGCTGTTGGCTAAATATATTCCTGCAAATTGGACAGACATATTTTTTGGATGGGAGCTTGATCTTGATTGGTCCACGATTTTGCCGTCCGTCCAGAACCAAATTGAGAGTGACGGCTGGCAGTTGTTTACAGCCTTCTTTATGATGATATTATTTAAGGGAATCATACAGAGTCTCGCTGGTCCTGCTCCTAATTATGACATGCAGAGAATCCTATCTGCTAAGACTCCAAAGGAAGCATCTAAGATGAGTGCCTTTGTTAACTTGGTTTTGCTTTTTCCTAGATACATGCTGATTGCTGGCTTAGCAATTCTGGCATTGGTATTTCTCAATGAGGAATTTAATGGCATGGGAGATCAGATCGACTTCGAGATGATTCTGCCTTTCGCTATCAAGACATTTATACCTGTAGGACTGATGGGGCTATTGCTGGCTGGCTTATTAGCAGCATTCATGTCTTCATTCGCTGCAGCTGTTAATACGGCTCCAGCCTACTTGGTTAATGATATTTATAAAAATTATATCAATAAAAATGCCTCAGAGAAGAGTTTAATTAAGCTATCATATCTAGCATCTATTGGAGTCGTTTTCTTAGGTATTACTTTCGCCATGTTTTTGACTTCACTGACAAGTCTCATTGATTGGTTCGTGAGTGCATTATATGGAGGTTATGCTGCCGCCAATTTACTGAAATGGTATTGGTGGAGATTCAATGGCAACGGATATTATTATGGTATGATGGGAGGGATATTAGCTGCAGCTATCTTGCCACTTGTATTCCCTGAGCTTTCTGCATTAGAGGCTTTCCCTATTAATCTACTTATTTCATTTATCGGTTGTATTGTAGGCACATTAATGAAACCTCCCGACGATGCCGAAGTACTCAAGAAGTTCTATCTGAAAACGAGGCCATGGGGATTCTGGAAGCCCGTATATGAGTCTCTCTTAGTCGACTTTCCAGATCTAAGAAAAAACAATTCCTTCTTAAGGGACATGAGTAACTGTGTAGTAGGTGTAATATGGCAGACTAGTCTTACAGCGATGCCAATATTCTTAATCATCCAAGATTTTGGTAAAATGAGTATAGCAGGTGCATTTGTAATTGCGACAAGTATATATCTTAAAATTTTCTGGTATGATAAGATCGAAGATTACCCTGATCACGCATTAGATGAATTGCCGCAGCAAGATCAATTTAATCAATTTCTAAATATTGATTCTAAAATAATTTCTCCCTAAAGTAAACGATGTAAATGAGATTTGATTCTTATGACAAGAGGTCAGAACAATTAAAAAATAATTATCAAGAGATAATTACGAAGTCTAACAAAATAGAAGCTTATAATAATGGCGTATACAGTCGATGGGAAAACCCGATTATAACAACTGAGCATATTCCCTATTTCTGGAAATATGATTTAAATGAGAATACTAACCCACTATTAGTAGAGACCATGGGTATTAATGCCACCTTTAATTCAGGAGCAATCCTCCATGATGGCAAATACATACTTTGTGTAAGAGTAGAAGGTAATGACAGAAAATCATTTTTTGCGATTGCAGAAAGTCCTAATGGTGTCGATAATTTTGTATTCAGAGATTATCCGATAGATATACCACAGACGGATACACCTGATGTCAATGTCTATGATATGCGACTCGTAGCTCATCAAGACGGTTGGATATATGGTCTTTTCTGCACAGAAAGAAAAGACGAGTCCGTTAGTGATACCTCCACGGCATTAGCTAATTGTGGTATAGTGAGAACTAAAGACTTGCACTCATGGGAAAGGCTACCAGACTTAATAAGTAAATCCAATCAGCAACGTAATGTCGTGCTGCACCCAGAATTTATAGATGGAAGATATGCATTGTACACGAGGCCACAAGATGGATTCATTACAGTAGGAAAAGGAGGCGGTATAGGTTGGGCATTAACTCAAGATATGACAAATCCTGTTATCGGTGATGAAGAGATCATTGACAATAAGCATTATCATACGATCAAAGAATTAAAGAATGGTCAGGGGCCAGCTCCTATCAGAACTAAAGAGGGATGGTTGCATCTGGCTCATGGTGTTAGAAATACAGCTGCTGGTCTCAGATACGTGCTCTATATGTTCATGACTGATCTCGATGAACCTTGGAAAATTATCCATACTCCATCTGGTCATTTCATAGCTCCTCAGCGATCAGAGCGAGTAGGTGATGTAGGAAATGTTGTCTTCTGTAATGGCTGGATCGCAAATGATAATAATGAGGTCTTTATATATTATGCATCTTCTGATACCAGAATGCATGTGGCTACCAGTACTGTGGATCGATTAGTATATTACTGTAAGTTTGCGCCTACAGACAAGTATCATTCTCACCTTAATAATAAAGATCGCATAGCACTTATCAATCGAAACCTCAGCAACTGATATGATTACAGAAGATCATATCATCCAAGATAGTATAGAGGAACAATCCATATTAGATCTTGCATCTCTAACGGATTGGTGGTGTAAGCATGGTTATGATCACGAGAATAATCGTTTCTATGCAGAAGTGAATAATGAAAATATCCCAGCCATTGACTCACCATATGTTATCATACAAAGAACTCGGTTATTATGGTATTTCTCTGTACTGAGTCAGTTGCAAGGCTACGGTAGTTATCAGAAGTATGCTGATATTCTATATCAAGAAATTATCAATCATTTCTACGATAGGAATAATGGAGGTTTTTATTGGGAAGTAGATGCATGCTTTAATCTCTCAAATAATCGCAAACAAATATATGCTCAGGCATTTGCAATATACGCCTTAAGTGAGTATCACTCATTAAGTAAAAATGACGAGGCACTTGCAATAGCCATGCAAACTTTCGACATGATCGAAACTCATGCATGGGATAATCAGTTAAGCGGATATCTCGAAGCTTTAGATCATACATGGAATGTGTTAGATGACTTTAGGCTTAGCCCAAAAGATATGAACGAACCCAAAACCATGAATACCCATCTACATGTATTGGAAGCGTACACCAGCTTGTCGCGAATAGCTAAGAGCGACAAAGTGAAAGTATCTTTAGAGCGGTTACTGAGACTATATGCTGACAAGTTTTTTAATGCTGTGACGGGACACTTCGAATTGTTCTTTGATATGAATTGGAAGCTTAAGTCGGATATAGTTTCTTTTGGTCACGACATAGAATCAGCTTGGCTAATGCAGGAGGCCGCAGAAGTTCTCGGTGATAGCGAGATACTTAGAATGACAAAGAAGCTATCCATTAAGATAGCTGACGTCACCTTAGATGAAGGCGTGTCTCCAGTGGGAGGACTTAGAAATGAAATCGAAAATGGTCGCTTAGATACCTCTTATGATTGGTGGCCTCAGGCGGAGGCAGTGGTTGGTTTTTTATATACTTATAAGGTTACAACTGATAGTAAATACAAAGATAAAGCTCATGAAATTTTTTCATTTATACACAAGAATATAATAGACAAGGAGAGGGGAGAGTGGTATTGGAAGATAGACGAGAAATTAGAACATGTTCAGAGCTTTTCTAAGAGCAGTGCATGGAAAGCACCGTATCACAATGGTCGTATGTATTTCGAATTATTAAAAATGGCATGTATCGCTAAAGGTTAAGTGAAAGAGATAGTCCTTTTTTCTTATTGTAAAGGTGTCAACTATTTTAAATTATATAGAGTCTAAAACAAAATTATGAGTAGAATTACTCTTCTTATATGGTCCTCAATATTTTTTTTCAGTTGTGATGTGGATAAGACCACAAAGGCGAGCCCTATTGGTTTTGAAAATTTCATAAGTACAGAGGGATATAATCTCTTAGACGGTCAAGACACAGTCAGATTTATATCATGGAATATTCCTAATCTCAATTATGTAGAGGATGAATTAAAGTTCGAATCCAGTAATCCCTATGCACTACCTACTGAATACGAGATTAGAGATGCATTAATGACCATTAAGGAAATGGGAGGGCAAGTTGTAAGGATGTACACCATTCCCGTTAGGAGTTCTAAATTACCTGCAGATGCTGTGACTTATATAGAAGCTCCAGGAGTTTTTAATGAGGAAGCATTTAAGAATCTGGACTTGGTGATGGCGCTTGCAGACGAGTTAGGGGTCAGAGTCATAATTCCGTTTCTGAATAACTGGCAGTGGTTCGGGGGAGCACCTAATTATGCGGAATTTAGAGGTAAGGAATATGAGGACTTCTGGGTGGATGAACAACTTTGGATAGATTTCCAAGCAACAGTAGATCACCTACTTAATAGAACGAATACGATTAACGGCAAAAAGTATATAGAGGACAAAGCTATTTTCTGTTGGGAATCAGGTAATGAATTACAGAACCCTTATCCATGGGTGCAGCGACTTGCAGCTCATGTGAAATCTATAGATTCTTCTCACTTATTTATGGATGGCTATCATGCTGTTGACGATACCCCGTTTTATCCAGAGGTATTTGATGATGATAATATTGATATCATTTCTTCCCACCATTATGAGTTAGATCCTATGGATATGCTAAGGAATATTAAAAATAAGGTAGATACTATTAATGGAAGGAAACCATATTTCGTAGGTGAATTTGGATTTGTAAGTACTACAGGTTTAGAGATGGTTTTAGATTATTTACTTAAGGAAGAGAGGGTCTTCGGAGCAATGTCCTGGAGTATTAGGCATCATCACCATGAGGGTGGATTCTACTGGCATTCAGAGCCATCGGGATTAGATTTGTATAAAGCATTTCACTGGCCAGGATTTGAGAGCGGAGAGAATTATGATGAGGAGAATCTGCTAAGAATATTCAGAGAATCTGCATTTGAGATACAAGGCAAAGACATCCCTGAAGTGAGCATACCAAGCCCTCCTAAAATGTTGCCATGCCTGGATGATAATACTCTTAGATGGCAAGGTTCTATGGGAGCGAGATACTACGAAGTGTACCGAAAAGAAGATGGAGAGGCAGAGTGGAGATTAATAGAACCTTATGCTTCAGAAACCAATAGACCATACTTCCCTGGATATATAGATGTAAGTTCTGAAATAGGGAAAACTTATCTCTATAAAATGAAAGCTATAAATGAATCAGGATCATCAGAGTTTTCTAACGTAATAGAAGTAGCCGACATTGAGTCGAAGCTTTTCGTAGATCATCCATCTAATACAGCAAAATGCTTAAGTAGTATAGATGTCACTATAGAGTCAGGAGGTGATAGAGACTATAAAGAAATGCTTACACGTATGAAAGGTGTAGAAGGAAGTGAGGTGCTATATCGTACTGAAGGCAACATTCAGAATGTAGTAGTCTATGCTTTTTCAAAAGTACCTACTGCAAGTCTAAAATTCTATACTTCATCAGATGGGATAGAATTTGTACCCGCTTTATTTGAATTTGAAGAGTATAGTCTTGGAGATAAACTCTATGATTACATGGTGCCAGTCAAATATTCATTTAAAAGTCATACAAAACATAATATAGTACGAATAGTATTCGAAAATATTACATATATTGGAAGAGTAGAAATTAACCACAGATAAGTATGAAAAAAGTATACATATTCCTAATAATATTCCTTCCTATCATTCTAACTGGACAGGAAAATTTTGTTGAAGAATTTGAAGGTAATACAATACCTGTAGGCTGGAACTTTCCTCACGATACATATGCAGGGTCAGTCGCAGATGGTGTGATGAAGATAGATTACAACAGAACTGCTAACAGTTGGATATGGGATCAGTTTAATTTTCAACTTCCAGCAGCGATCACTGTATCTGAGAATCCCATTTTAAATATTAGAGTCCGAACGGATGAAAAGGTTACATTAGTGCTGAAGCCTGAAAATACTGCAGGCGGTAGCGATTGGTTAGAGAAAACCATACAAGGTGACGGCGAATGGAATGAAATTTTCTATGAATTAACTAATTCCTCAGTACTGCCAATTCAGAATCTGTATATCTATATTGATCCAGCAAGCAGCTCAGAAAAATCTGCAATGGTTGAGATTGATAAGATTGTTATCGGTAGTGACATGGCTATACCATTAGATAGCGATCTGCTACAGCAAGCAGTCATTGATGCCACTAATCTTCTCCAGTCTTCGGTCGTAGGAGTAGGCCAAGGTCATGATGTGCAAGAAGATTTGGATACACTCACAATAGCTATAGATTATTATGAAGGAATACTTCTAAATTTAGATAACATAGAAAGCCAAGAAATGCTCGATTCTCTAGCTATGGAGTTATATGATGTGTGTATAGAAATGGAGCAAAATACATTCTCTAATACAGACAGGTCAGCGGTGGACAGCATGATGGTGTATTCCTCAAAAATTCTTCTCGAAAATCTCCATAAATTAAAAGGTCCAAGATTCATGTATGGTATGCACGATCCGACAGGCTATGGAGTAGGGTGGAACGGTAATGATGATAGAAGTGACGTTAAAGATGTTACTGGATCTTATCCCGCTTTCTTCAGTTGGGATGCTAACAGTTTGATAAGAACTCAGTCAAGTAATAGAGTTGAGTACAGAGTAGAATCATCTCACGATTTAGGTGTAGTGACTTCTTTCTGCTGGCACCAATATGATCCTCAAGGGATAAGTTTCTACAGTGACGAAGTGCCGAATAATACTGAGATAGGCAAGTCGCTGCTTCCTGGTAATGCTAATAATGAATTATACAAGAGTAAGCTGGCGACTGTAGCTAAAGCAGCCAAATCTATGAGAGGCGAAGATGGTAGATCAATACCCATAATTTTCAGACCTTATCATGAGCATAATGGATGGTGGTTCTGGTGGGGAAGTAATATGCCTGAGCAGGATTATATCGATCTCTGGCAATATACCGTAGAGTATCTGAGAGATACATTAGGTGTACACAATCTGATCTACGCATTCTCTCCTGACGGTAGTCAGATTAATGGCTTTCAGCCTTACACATTTAGGTACCCAGGGGATAACTATGTAGACCTTTTAGGTTTAGATTTTTACTTCGATAATGGCACTGACCTGGAAGTGAGTCGATTTCTGGGGCATTTAGAATCAGTGGTATCATTAGCTGACTCATTAGATAAGGTAGCCGCTGTAACGGAGATCGGTGACAGAAATAATCTTTCTATAGATAAGTGGCATACCAAGTCTGTCCTTAACCCCATTAAGAATAGTCCTAATGCCTCCAAGATTGCATATGTGGCGACATGGAGGAACCAGGATGAGTCTCACCATTTTGCTCCATATCCGGGCCATGATTCTGAATTAGACTTCTATAAATTCTACAGTGATACGACGACGATATTTCTTAACAATATGGTCAAGGGTATAACGGATAGCCTATATACGACTAAACTCAATGAGAAAAGTGATGCAGCATTCTTACTAAGTTATAAATTAAAGAATGGTCCACAGTTTACAATTGATGGGCTAACCGCAAAATACGGTGGACCACTGACATTTAATTACACAAATGCTACAGCCCAATTTGACTATTCTCAACTGGGCAATATAGATATAGACGGTGAAGCACAAGTGAGTGATTCCTCTAAAGTCAATCTTTCATTGCCCACATTCTATACAGTAGTATCTGAGAATGGTGAGGTCGAAAGATCATATGAAATTATTCTTGACCAAATAATTACAAGCTCAATAGATATAGCTGCGGAGAGTGGCGTAGAGCTCGATATATATCCTTTGCCTGCCAGAGAGTATGTCAATATTGATTGTTCGGAAACAATGAAGCAGATACAACTATTCAGTGCAGATGGAAGAGTCTTAAGAACTCTCGATAATATATCGTCTAAGAATCAACAATTAAGCGGATTAGAAAAAGGTATTGTTATTGTGAAAATTCGGTTAATGAATGGAAAGAGCCTTACTAGAAAGCTTACAATTAACTAGTTCGCTACAGTGAATTTTGCCACTCAGGTTACGTTATTGATATAATTAGAGATGGGTGTGGCACCTACGGCGCCACTTGCTTACTTATGAACATCCCTAAAAAAAACTATACTATCCCCCTCAATTCATTTAGGCATGGGAATTATGACAGCTTTCGGTATATATCTTTGGCGATGCTAATGGAAGTCTGCCCATCTCCCAAGTCTTCTCTAATCTTAACATAGGACAAATGCATCTCGGACAATCTCTCTGGTTCTGACAATTCTATGATCGCTTCCTCCAATGCCAATACATTAAATGCATCTTGTAACAATTCTGTTACAACTTCCTTCTGAGCTATCAAGTTAACAAGAGATATATAATCAGTCTTAACCAATCGCTTACCGATTGCAAAACTCAGGTTACTGGTTCTATACACCACAATCTGCGGCACTCCAAATAATGCCAGCTCTAATGTCGTCGTTCCACTAGAAGCGATTGCAATATCTACCTCTTGCATGACTTCATAAGAAGAATCATATCGGATATCAAGATGACTTGCATACTCATGGATATGCTCTAAATAGATTTCTTTTTTGATATGGCTTAGCCCTGCTATTATGAATGTGTTATCGGAGTGAGCCATGGCATATTCCACCATGATGGGTAGATGCTTTTTGATTTCTTGTTTTCGGCTGCCAGGGAATAGACCTATGGTTTTGATTTTTTCAGTACTATTTCTCTGTTGGGGTATATGTTCTATTAATGGATGTCCATGATAAATGCAAGGCGTATCCAGATTACGATAGAAGTCTCTCTCAAAGGGCAGAATGACAAAAAACTGATCTACATAATCCCTTAATAACTTATGCCTGTTTTCTTTCCATGCCCATAGCTGTGGCGATATATAGAATACTGTTCGATAACCTTGCAACTTAGCCCACTTGCACATCCTGAGATTAAAACCTGGATAGTCTATAAATATAATGACATCGGGATTCCATTCTTTGATAGAATACTTAGCAAACTTAAATAGATCTCGGATTACAAAAGCATTGGCAGCTACTTCTAAGAAACCCATGAAGGACGTTTCCTTAATGGACTTAAGTTGTCCCGTACTTACCGCTTGCATTTTAGGTCCACCCCAAAATCTAAATGTTGCATCGGCGTCGAGACTTTGTAACGCAGTTATGAGCCTGCTCCCATACAGATCACCTGATGCTTCTCCTGCTATGATATAGTATTTCATTTCTTATCAGATAAGATCTGCTGCAAACTTAATCGCCCATACCGTACAATATATAAATGTAGCAATGAGGACACCTTTGAGCTTTGCGTCTATACGCTTATTGTTCAGTAATTGTATTGGAATGATATTACAGCATATAGACATTAGAGCCAGGGTCCTTAATCGCTTTCCAGAACTACCAGCTGATACGCTATCCATTAGGCCTTGCTGAGTGAGTAGTTCAAAAATCATTTCGATGGCAAAGTAGCCTAATACAGGTACAGTAGCACCGATCATTATTCCCATCAGTATACTATTATTTTCTTTTAGTAGACTCATCCGTGTTTGTTTTCGTTAGTTAGACTTTACAGGAACTATAACTCTTGGTTTGATAATAATATTAGTGAGCATCGGATTATGCCTCTAAGTGTTTTAATTTATCCATATTTTGGTAATCAGTCAGGTCGTGCTGTGATGGTACGATCGAGATATATCCATTCTTAAGAGCATTAAGATCTGTATCCTCATCATAGTCTCCTTTTTGGAATGTGCCATCCAGCCAGTAGTATTCACCACCTCTCGGGTCTTCACTTACTTTATAATTCTCTATCCATCTACCTTCTCCTTGTCTACATATTTTCATGCCTTTTATATCCACCAGTGGCAACTTAGGGATGTTGACATTGAGTAATGTTCCATTTTGAGGTTTGGATTCCAGCATTCTTCTGATAATAATTTCTGCATAGTGCTGAGTACCTGAGAAATCTGCATCAAATGCAAAATCCAATAACGAAAACCCAACGGCATTAATACCATCAATACTCGCTTCCATAGCAGCTGACATAGTACCACTATAGAGTATATTTAGCGCAGCATTGCTTCCATGATTTATCCCAGAGACACACAGGTCTATTTTTCTATCATGGAGCAGTATGTTCCTTGCTAGCTTCACACAATCCACAGGTGTGCCTGTACAAGCATAACTTTCTATACCTTCGAACTGATCGACCTTCTTAAGTCTGATCGGCGATGTAATTGTTATGGCATGTCCTTGCCCAGATTGAGGTTTGTCAGGTGCCACCACTATAGGAATACCGATTCTCTTGACAACTTCTACAAGTGCTTTGATACCTGGAGCAACAACTCCATCATCATTAGTTACTAAGATTAAAGGCTTATCCATTCTTTAAGTTATGTAGGCAAATATCCAGTTTTTTTACTCTAAATACTAGTTGTTGTCCTTATTCTCAGATTTATATGACGATGATATAAACCTATATGAGTAATTTTCGTTTTCTATTCTTATCACAATAGTTTTTAAATGGCAAAAGTTGGTGTATTATTAGTTAACTTAGGAACACCCGATGATCCGAGTACAAAGTCAGTCAGGAGATACCTTAGACAGTTTCTGTTGGACGGGAGAGTGATAGATGTCCCTGCAGCTCTTAGACAAGTTCTTGTTAGAGGTATCATAGCACCATTTAGAGCACCATCTTCAGCTAAGCTTTATCGTCAGTTATGGACAGAGGAAGGTTCTCCGCTTAAGTATTATGGTGAGAAGGTAGAATCCATGTTACAGGATAGCTTAGGTGATGATTACATAGTGACACTTGGTATGCGATATCAGAACCCATCCATAGAGAGTGCATTAGAAAAGATTAGAGCTGAGAAGGTAGATAAGATTGTTGTCTTCCCTATGTTTCCCCAGTATGCCTCAGCGAGTACAGGATCAGCATTACAAGAAGTGATGGATGTCGTTTCTAAATGGCTAACAATTCCTGAGATAGCATTCGTCAGTTCTTACCATGATAATCCACATATGATACAAGTATATGCAGATAATGCTCGTAAATATGATCTGTCTAAGTACGATCATTTCTTGTTTTCATTTCATGGAATTCCGCAGCGACACCTCAGAAAATCTGATTGTAATAATCATTGCCTCAAGAAAGAGAATTGCTGCCAGACGATCACTGATGATAATAAGATGTGCTACTCTGCACAATGTTTTGATACGGCAGATTTGATTGCTAAGCAGTTAGACCTACATAAAGATAATTACTCTGTAAGTTTCCAATCCAGATTAGGTAGAGACCCATGGACTGAGCCATTTACACCAGATGTCCTTAAGCAATTAGTAGGAGACGGAGTGAAGAACTTATTGGTATTCTCTCCATCTTTTGTTTCTGATTGCTTAGAGACGACTATCGAGATAGGGTTCGAGTATAAAGAAGAATTCGAAGAGATGGGCGGTGAGCACTTAGATCTTGTGGAAAGTCTTAATGACAACCCGAAGTGGGTGGAAGCTATAGAAGATATCCTCAGCCCATATCTGAAAATTCATTCTCCAGAACCAGTAGCTTAGAAAGTTGCTATAATATCAATAGGGGACTTAACCATTTGGTTCAGCTCGACCTTTATATTTGCACTTAGGGGGAGGAACAAGTCTACTCTCGACCCAAATTTAATGAAACCCATTTCTTGTGATTGTGTCACATGATCACCTTCTTTTAGATAGTTGACAATTCGCCTTGCAAGTGCTCCTGCAATCTGTCTACTTAGGATCAGCCCATTAGCAGAATCATAGACGGTCGTATACCTTTCGTTTTCAGTAGATGACTTCGGATTCCAAGCGGCTAAGTATTTGCCAGGATGGTATTTAGAAAATGCAATCTTTCCACTGACTGGATTTCTATTAATATGTACATTAAGCGGAGACATGAAAATCGATACTTGGTAGCATTCCGCTTTTATATATTCAGGCTCGTATACTTTTTCTATAACAACTATTTTGCCGTCTGCAGGGGTATATACTTTGCTGTTGTCTTCTGACTCTATCTTTCTATTCGGATCGCGAAAGAACTGTAAAACAATAATCAAAAGAAATATAACCACTGCGATGATAATATAATACAGCCACAGAGGAGCAAATGATTTACCAATAAATAAAACTGCTGCTCCAAATACTAAAGTCAAAATCAATGTAGGATAACCTTCTTTATGAAACTTCATTCTTTCTTAACTTATAAGGATTTCTGTATAAAATAATACAAAAGGAATACAAAAATAAAACCCATCAAATCTATCTAAAAATCCTCCATGACCTGGTAGGATAGTTCCAGAATCTTTCACGCCTATATGTCGCTTCATCTGTGACTCTACTAGATCACCTAATGAACCGAAGAGCCATATGATCGCTGCTATTATCATCCATTGTGTCACAGTGTAATGGCCTAAAAATCTATAGAAGAGTAAGGATGCGAGCACAGAAATGACACCTGCTCCGATGAACCCTTCCCAACTCTTACCTGGAGAAACTGATGGCATAAGCTTCTTCTTTCCTATATTCTTACCGACAGTGTAAGCTCCGATGTCACTGACCCATATCATTAGAAGTATACCGATAAGTAAAGTACTGTAATAACCCATCTGAAAGAGAACTATTAAGCTAACTAACGGTACGGTTGTGTATAGCACACTGGTTATCCATGATGATTTAGATAGAAATTTTTTCTTAAGAAACAATAAGTCTAAGAGCAAAAGTACATTCGTCCCAAGGCCTATCCATATGTAGTAATCAGAATCTATTAGGCCTCTCAGACCTACAAAAAGTAGTAAGGAAGAAATTAGAATGGATGGCAATAAGAACACAAACTTGTTATCCGCATCCTTATACTGAAGTGAGTTAAACTCATAAGCGCAAAGGAGAAGTATAAGACTCAAGAATATCGTTCTCGTAATATCATTAAAGAATACAAGGAATAGAATAGGAATCCCGATAGTTATAGCTGTGATGACTCTTTGTCTAAGAGCTTCTGACATATTACTTTTTATACTTACAAACTAATAGTTTATACTTGCAAACATAGTTAATTTACAAACTAATGAATATCAAGCCATGACAAGACTCAGCGTTAATATTAATAAAGTAGCACTTATCAGAAATGCGAGAGGAGAGGGTAGACCTGATCTATTGCAATTTGCTAAGGATTGCGAATCCTATGGAGCAGAAGGTATCACTGTCCATCCGCGACCAGATGAGAGGCATATCAGATATGCAGATCTACAACCACTTAAGGATATTGTTAAGACAGAATATAATATAGAAGGTTATCCATCTGAGAAATTTATACAAACAGTCTGTCAGGTACAGCCTCATCAGGTGACTTTGGTACCAGATCCTCCAGGTGTTTTGACTTCGAGTGAGGGGTGGAATGCGATCGAAGAGCAAAAGTTTCTTCAAGACGTCATAGCCCGTTTTCACAATCATGGTATACGAGTGTCCATATTCTTAGAAGCGGATACTGAAGCTGTAAGAGCAGCAGCTGATACAGGAACTGACAGGATAGAGTTCTATACTGGGCATTACGCTAAGAACTACTTAAAGAATAAGACAGCAGCCATCTCATCTCACATATCTGCCGCTCAGCAAGCAGAAATGTCAGGAATAGGTGTAAATGCAGGACATGATCTTGATTTGGACAATTTATACCATTATATATCACATATACCCAACCTTTTGGAAGTTTCTATTGGTCATGCATTAATAAGTGACGCATTGTACTTTGGTATTCAAAATACGATAAAGATGTATATAAATCAGATCAACAAACAGATATAGTAAGTTAATCTCAAATTTGACATTTTTTAAACACCGATTATCTATGATTAATTTATTTTATCTACATTAGTTATTTCCAAATAGACTTTTTACACACTAATTTTAATCAATAAATACAAATCTTATGAAAAAACTCCTATCACTACTGGTGTTTTCAGTAGTTTTCGTTTTAGGATTATCTGCTCAAAAAGATATTTCTGGATCGGTTACTGATGATGACGGTAGCCCATTAATTGGCGCTAACATCATTGTAAAGGAAACTACGATCGGTACTATTGCAGATATCGATGGCTTTTATACTTTATCAGTTCCGCAAGATGCAGAATCTGTCATGGTCAGTTTCACAGGTTATACCACTAAAGAAGTGCCTATAGGTGATGGTGGCCAGATCAATGTCACATTATCCCCTAACTCACAACTAATCGATGAAGTTGTGGTAATCGGGTATTCACAGATAAAGCGTAAAGATCTGACAGGATCGGTGAGTGGCGTAGACGTATCAGATTATGCTGATGTGACACTGCCATCGACTCAGGTAGCACTACAGGGAAGTGCTGCTGGTGTAATGGTTACTAAGAGTTCTGGTACACCTGGAGGTGGAATCGACGTAAGAGTGAGAGGTACCACTTCGATTAATGCGAGTAGTCAGCCATTATATGTTGTAGATGGAATTCCTATCATTGATGATAATGTTGATTTTACTCAGGTTGGGGTAGGAAATGCGCAATTAAGTGTACTATCTGATTTAAATCCTGATGAGATAGAATCAATGGAGGTGCTTAAAGACGCAGCAACGGCAGCTATTTATGGATCCAGAGCAGCCAATGGTGTAGTTCTCATCACAACTAAAAAGGGAAAAACTGGAAAAACACAAATTAATTTTAATGCATCTCGTGGTACTCAAGAGACAATTAAAAGAATAGATGTGGTAGATGGACCTACTTATATAGAGTATATAACAGAAGTATTCGGTGCCAATATAGTAGGCACTGAAGCCAATACGAACTGGCAGGATGAGATATTCCGTTCAGGATCATTAGAAGAATATGGTGTTAATATGTCTGGTGGTACTGCAAATACAAAGTACTTTGCTTCTTTAGGATATTCTAATGATGAAGGAATTATTAAAGGATCAAGATTTCAGAGATATTCAGGAAGATTGAATTTAGAACAGAAAGCTACTGATAGAATTGATTTTGGAATGAATGTAGGGTATTCTTACGCGATTACAAATCAGGTTCAGAATGATAATAATATTTTCGGTGCATTATCTACAGCAATATTATTACCACCTGTCGTTCCTATTTTTAATGATGATGGTAGTTATGGTTCTGCATTTGGTCTTGAGAATCCAGTTGCTGCAGTCAACGAATATCAAAATCAAGTAGATAGAAACAGATTGCAAGGGAAAGTATATGGAAAATTGAAAATTACAGACAACTTAAGTTTCACATCTACGTTAGGTACTGATATTTTGGATGTGAGAGAAGATGTATATGAGCCACGAATTCTCCAGAGCTCAGCTAATGGTAGAGCTGTTGTCGGTACTGTGAAAAATACAAGAATAGTAAATGACAATGTTCTAAACTATGTTTTAGAAACGGGTAATCATTCATTATACGCTGTAATAGGTGCTTCATTTCAAGAAGATAAAAGAAATGCTGTTTTTTCCGAGGCTGTAGATTTTCCTACTGATGGATTTGGTGGACTAAGTTCTGGAGCACAACCAACTACAACTGATGGATTTTTCTCTGGTGATAACTTGCAGTCTTTCTTTGGTAATATAAATTATAATTTTAGTGAGAAATATTTTCTGACTGCAACGATAAGAAGAGATGGTTCATCTAGATTTGTCAACAATAGATGGGGTACATTTCCGGGTGTTTCATTTGCATGGAGATTATCTAATGAGAGTTTCTTACAAAATGGTCCTTTCTCTGACTTAAAACTAAGATTAGGATGGGGTAAGACTGGTAATAATAATATTGGAAATTTTGATGCTCGTCAGTTATATGGTGGTGGTGCTAACTACCTGGATGCGCCAGGTACAGCTCCTACTCAGATCGGAAATCCAGATTTGAAGTGGGAAACAACAACTTCTATAAATGCTGGTCTTGATTTCGGAATTCTTTCTGATAAGATTGTTGCATCTATCGATGTCTACAAAAAGAACACAACAGATTTATTACTTTTCAGACCTATCCCAACTACCTCAGGTTTTAGTACTGTATTCCAAAACATTGGAGAAGTACTAAATCAAGGCGTTGAGCTAGATTTAGGTTTCCAGATATTGCAAACAAAAGACCTGTCTTGGAATATTAATTTTGTAGCAGGCTACAACCAAAATGAAGTCCTTAAACTTGATGCTGGGATACCTTTTGATCAGGGATTCGCTTCGAGAATTGCAGAGGGTCAGTCATTAGGTAGTTTCTTTGGTCATCAGACAGATGGATTGTTCCAGAACCAAGCAGAAATTGATGCACATGCAGTTCAGACTACTAATACTGCTGCTGGAGATATAAGATTCTTAGATACAAGTGGAGGAGCTGGAGAAGATGGTATCTTGGGCACGGCGGATGACTTAGCTCCAGATGGCGTGATTAATGATTCTGATAGGTCATTCATTGGTAAGGCACTTCCAGATTGGACAGGAGGAATTAGGAATTCTGTATCATTTGCAGGATTTGATTTTAATGCATTCTTCCAATTTGCAACAGGATTCGAACTTTACAATAATAATCTTGCATTCGCAGAAGGACTTAATAGTGTATTTGCTCCTACACAGAACGCATGGGAAAATAGATGGCAAGCAGAAGGCGATATTACAGATATTCCTAGATTAGCAAGCGGTGACCCAAATAATAACAGAAGGGATTCTGATAGATTCGTTGAGAAAGGTGATTACATCAGATTGAAGACTGTTTCTTTGGGTTACACACTACCAAGGTCATTATTAGATAACGTTGGATTTAGAAAGGCAAGGATCTATGTTTCAGCATTTAATATATGGACTGCAACTGGTTATTCATGGTTTGATCCAGAGGTTAGTACGTTCGATGTAAGTAATGGAGCGCTTGGGACTGATTTTTTAACATTTCCACAGCCTAAATCTTTAATTTTTGGAGTTAACCTTGGATTTTAATTAACGATTAAATTTGAAAATCATGATAAATAAAATATATACTCTGATGATTATGTCATCAATCATCACTTTTAGTTGTGCAGACTTAGACGAACCACAACCTATTAATTCCATCGCCACAGAGTTTGCCATTGTAGATAAAGCATCAGCAACTTCTGCAATGAATGGAGTCTATAGTGACCTCCAAGATGCTGACTTAGCTTTTGACGGATGGTTAGCACTACCTCAATATTTTTCTGATGAGTGTGACTTTACAGGTACTTTCCCAACAAGATTGGAATTTGGAAATCTAAATGTTTTTCCTGCTAATGGAACTATGGCAACTGTCTTTAGTGATTTCTATGAAGTTATTAATAGAGCCAATAACGTAATAGCATTAGTACCTGGAGTCGTTGATGAATCATTTGATGATGCATCTCGAAATGATTTTGTGGCACAGGCAAGATTTCTAAGAGCTCAATGTTATTTGAGTTTGGTTACTCTATGGCAAGATGTACCATTGGTTCTCGAGCCTACAATAGATGTAGGAGAAGTATTGCAAGTTACAAAAGCATCTGCAGCAGATGTTTATATTTCGATCATTGATGACTTTACATTTGCTCAAGCTAATTTGACAACAGAGACCGGCCCTATTGTAGGTAGTAAGCAAGCTGCTACTGCATTCCTTTCAAGAATAGCATTATACCAAGGCAATTATTCTCAAGCATTAAGCTTAGCTGAAGAAGCTTTAGGTGGTGTAGATTTCGTGGCTGTTCCTTATTTAGCAGATCAGATATACAGCTTAAGTTTTTCTCCTACTGATGGTAATTCATTGGCCTTTTTCTATGGACCTGCCGATTTTGGAGGAAGACATTCTATTGAGCCTTCTTCTAAACTTATCAATGCATATGAAGATGGTGATATGAGATTTGCCATGAGTATAGACACGTCTTCAGCGTCTGTACCTTTTGGAATCAAGTACCCAAGTTTCGATGCAGCAACATCAGGAACTGCGACAGATCCTATATTCTTTATTCGCCACGCAGAATTGGTATTGATCGCTGCAGAATCAGCTGCTGCTACGGGAGATTTTGCTACAGCAAGCTCTTACATTAATATGGTTAGAACAAGAGCTGGCTTAGCTGACATCACCTTAGATGCTAATAATTACATAGATGCAATATTGCAAGAAAGATTTGTAGAGTTAGCTATGGAAGGTGCTCATAGATTAGTAGATCTGAGAAGAACTGGCAAAGCATTAGAAGTTCTAGGTCCTATAGGATATGAAGCTTGTGATGATGTATGGCCGCTACCACAGAGAGATATAGATAGAAATGTGAATCTTGTGCAAGGTACATGTTGTAATTGCTAATATCTAAAAAATATACAGAATTAAAAGAGGGGCCTTAGTGCTCCTCTTTTTTTGTGCTTATTGGCATTGAAAAATCTATCCATTTATACGATTTACATTTCTAAATGTCATGTAAATTTTCTGAATTAATTTCGTTAGGATAAAGGTTTAATACCATTTAAATTTTAAGATGTCGGTTAAGATTATAGAATAGAATTTGTTAAGATTAAGGCATGAGCGAATGATTTCGTTGCAGACGAATCGAGTATGATAATACTCGAAAAAAGTAAACCACGAAAGTGGGTGGGCTGACTCATAGCGGTAGCTACCGCCGTGGGCGGCACAGGTAATGAAGAGTATTTTTAACGCAGAGATTGGCTAATTCTATTATAATATTTCCGACGTTCTAATGTTTAAATGGTATAATCTATAGAGTTCGTTGTAGACATATCGAATATGATAGAACTTGATAGAGCAAATCTTAATAGAAGGATTGGTTGACTCATAGACGTTGCTAAGACGAGCCTGCTTGCCTGCAATGGAAGGTAGGTGAATTTAGTGCTGAGATTAGCTAATTTCAGCGGAATATATGCGGAATTATAGCGTATCACATACTTGTGATGGTATAAGACTCTGCCCATAAATTTTTGGATGTTCTTTATTCGGAAATAGGTATATTAATAATAGTAATTGGGTTAAGAAGAATTTAAAGACATTAATTATGTCATATGTGTAAATTACTAAATGTCAGTTATATACATATATGTAAAGAATGATATTTAAGTATTTCTTAACTAACTGATTACCTGCGTATCATTTTTTTATTAATTTCACTATCTGTATTAGCTACTTTGAATTGAGAAAGAAAGTGAATATGAAGAAAAACTCTTACAATATTCCATGACCCAACCCATTCACTCACTTTCCTTGTCTTTCAAATTATAATTAATTAATAATCAAATCATACACTATGAAAAAAGTATTTCTACTTTTTACAATGTTCTTTCTATGTATCGCAGTATCCTATGGCCAAAGAACGGTCTCTGGTACTATAGTAGATGACGAAGGAATTCCAGTAATCGGAGCCAACGTTCTTATTAAAGGAACTACAACAGGAACTATCACAGATATTGATGGTTCATTCTCTTTAGGTGTGCCAGAAGATGCATCTGCGCTTCAGATTAGTTACACGGGTTTTGAGACGCAAGTCGTAGAGATCTCTAATCTAAGCGAAGTATCTATTATCCTTAATGAAGGGAAACTTCTCGATGAAATCGTGGTAACAGCAGGTGGCTTAGAAAAAAATAAAGCCAGGCTGGGTTATGCGATTCAGAATGTAGATTCTGAAGATATCGTGAATTCTCAGGAAGTAAATCTTGTAAATGCACTAAACTCTAAAGTCGCAGGTGTACAAGTAGTCAGTAGTTCTGGTTCGCCAGGTGCTTCTGCTAATATTCGAATTAGAGGTAATACATCGATTAATGGTGGAAACTCACCATTATTTGTCATAGATGGAGTGCCTATCGATAACTCATCTTCAGGTAATGGAACAGACGGTGTGGATCAGTCTAATAGAGCTATTGATATTAACCCTAATGATATAGAGACAATGACAGTGCTTAAAGGTCCTTCAGCTACTGCACTATATGGTGTAAGAGCAGCGAATGGAGCAATAGTCATTACTACGAAAAGAGGATCTTCAGGTAAGCCGAAAGTTTCTATTAGTACAACTTATTCTTTAGATCAGGTGAATAAATTACCAGAAAGACAATCTACATATGCACAAGGTAGAATTACTGACGGCGTTGCCAGTTATCTTGGGCCTGCGACTGCTAATGGTTTTAGCTGGGGTCCAGAGATTTCAAGTTTAGAATTTGATGGGGATACTTCTAATCCATTTGATCGTAATGGAGGTCTTGTACCTGTAGGAGAAGGTAATGGAACACCTGCAGTTGCATATGATCCTTACACGTTTTTTGTAGATGGTACATCTCTTGATCTAAATGCATCCGTGTCTGGAGGGTCAGAGGATATGCAATATTTCATATCTGCTGGAAGACTCTCTAGTAAAGGTATTGTGCCTAATTCAGAATTTGCACGTAGCTCTTTTAGAGTTAACCTACAAACTGATTTTTCAGACAAGTTGCAAGCAGGAATGTCTGCTAACTACGTTTCTTCTGGAGGAGATAGAATCCAGAGAGGATCTAACCTTAATGGGGTAATGTTAGGCTTACTGAGAACCGCTCCTACATTTGATAATGGTAATGGATTAGAAGGTAAAGCAGCAGCAGATGAGGAAAACACATACGTACAAGAAAATGGTGATCAGAGATCATACAGAAATGGTATCTATGATAATCCATACTGGACAGCTAATAGAAATCCATTTACGGATCAGGTTAACAGAATATTAGGAAATGCATTTCTGAAATTCAATATCAGCAGCGATTGGAATATCATGGCAAAAGTTGGTATAGATCAATATATAGATGAGAGAGAAGGTGGATTCGATATCCAGACTAATGCATTTAGACCTGTTTCTGGATCAGTATTCCAGCAGACGATTAACAGTAAAGATCTTAATCTTGACATAACATCTGCTTACAGCACAAGTTTAGGAGAAAATCTAACTTTAGGTGTATTAGGTGGATATAATGTTTTCCAAACAAATAAAGCGACTGAATCTGCATTCGGAACCACATTAGCAATACCAGGTTTCTTTGATATAAGTAATGCTACTGATGTAGTAGCTGGTAATTTTTTAGCTCGTAAGAGATTGTATGGTATATATGCCACTGCGGATGTAGGATTTAATGATTATCTTTTTCTAAATCTAACTGCAAGAAATGATTGGTCATCTATACTACCAGCAGATGATAATACATTTCAGTCATACTCAGCATCATTAGGATTAGTATTGACTGATCTTTTAAATATCAATAATAATTTTATCGATTATGGAAAATTAAGATTGAGTTATGGTAAAGTTGGTAACGATGGAGGTACTGCATTCATATACTCGACTAAGAATGTTTTCTTCCAAGGTAGTGTAGGTGGTGATGGATTTATAACTCCTGTAGTATTCCCGAATTTTGGGGCTAATGCATTTGAGAGATCTGTATTATTAGCTAACGCAACATTAAGACCTGAGGCGACTACTACTTACGAAATAGGTGCTGAATTTAGTTTGCTTAAGGGTAGATTAGGTGCTGATATCACTTATTACAATGCACGATCAGAGGATGTCTTGATTGCTACAGATATTTCTTCTACTACAGGATTTACTAGTTTGGTCCAGAATAGTGCTGTAATCACAAACTCAGGAATAGAATTAGTTTTAGATGCTAATCCTGTTAGAACTTCTAATTTCAGATGGGACATAGCAGTTAATTTCACTCAGATGGAGAATGATGTAGAAGAATTAGCAGAAGGTGTAGAAAGCGTTGGGTTGAATGGATTTATTAGTACATCAGTAGATGTAGTCGCAGGTCAGCCATTTAGTGCAATATATGGTACAGGATGGCAGAGAACTGAAGAAGGAAGAGTAATTGTAGGTTCTGACGGATTTCCTCTTGCTGATCCTAACAGAAAGGCATTAGGTGACCCTAATCCAGACTGGACAGCAGGTATTAGAAACAGTTTCACTGTAGGAGACATTTCTATCTCAGCACTATTAGATATTAGAAGTGGTGGAGATATGTGGTGTGGCACATGTGGTATTATGGATTATTTTGGGACATCTAAGCTGTCTGCAGATGAGAGAAATGATGTAATAGTATTTGATGGAGTTGTTAATACTGGTACAACTGATGAGCCAGTATATGCAGAAAATACGACAGCCGTTGCCTTAGGTTCTGCAGATGATTCAGCTTCGTACACTTCATTCTATAGAGTAAGAAATGGTTTTGGAGGTATATCGGAGATGAGCATATACGACACATCTTGGTTAAGACTAAGAGAACTTACTCTATCTTACAATTTACCTGCTAACATATTAGGTTCTGTATTCCAGGGTGCAACATTATCTCTAACAGGTCGTAACCTGTGGTTAAGTACAGATTATCCAGGTATAGATCCAGAGACTAACCTTACAGGTGATTCTAATGGTTATGGTTTGGATTATTTTAATATGCCAAATACTAAGAGCTATACAGCTACAGTAAGACTTAATTTCTAACAAAAATCGTATATAAAATGAATAACTATATAAAATTTATTTGTCTACTAACTTTTGCTTTGCTGATTAGCTCATGCGAAAAAAGCTTAGAAGAACTTAACGTAGACCCTAATAACCCGACTGAGGTTTCACTTAACCTCTTATTACCAGAATTACAAACTCAATCTGCATTTAATGAAGGAACCAATCCTAATCGAGTCGCAGGTATAGTCGTGCAACAATTAATAGGACTAGATGCACAACAGTTAGGATATAATGGATACATACTTAATTCCAGTACAATGAATAATTTCTGGAATACTGGACTGTTTTCTGGAACGTTAAGGAGCGCTAATCTACTTATGAATACTTCTGACGAAAGACCTTTCTATGCCTCTGTAGCAAAGATTTATATGGCTAACGAATTGGGAAAGGCTACTTCTATGTTTGGAGACATGCCATATACTGAGGCGTTTCAAGGGACTGATAACCTAAAACCTAGTTATGATTCACAAGAAGCAATCTATGGCACTATACAAAGGCTCTTAGATGAGGCAATCTCAGAATTCTCAGCAGGATCGGCAGGCTATTTTGGAGGAGATCTTGTATTCGGAGGTGTTCAGAGCTCATGGATACAAACGGCTCAAGGGCTTAAGGCAAGATATTACCTACAGACTTCTAAGAGAAATCCGGGAGATATGAATCTGGCTGCTAATGCAGCTGCACAATCTTTTCAGTCTAATGCAGATGCTGGTGGTTTCCAGTTTGAAATTTCTGAAACAGCTAACTGGGCTTTGGCCAAGTTTGGGATAGAAAGACCTTCTACCTTAGGGGTTAATACTGCTTTTGCAGAAAGTCTTAATGGAGATCCACGACAGCCGGTTCTTACTTCTTTTGACGGTACACAATGGACTTTCTTTGATGGAGCAGAAGGAGGACTCATATGGGGTAGATCGGACGCAAAAGTGCCGATTATATCTTATGTAGAGCTACTGTTTATTCAAGCAGAGGCCGCAGCCGCTAATGGCGGTGATGCTTCTGGATTACTAAAGCAGGCAATCGAAGCCAGTTTTGAATTATCTGGTGTAGTAGACATGGTAGGATATGCTGATGATAAGAGTGCCGACGGCTCCGTAGCTAACGTAGTCACCGAAGCATATAAAGCTTATTTTGGATTTAACTTTCATGAATCATGGGCTAACTGGAGAAGAACTGGTTTTCCAAGTCTAACTCCATCACCTGTATGTAGTGATAATGGATTCAATCCATCATGTGCTGTGCCTCAGAGATATCTATATGCAGAAAGTGAAAAACAAACTAATAGTGCTAATGTGGATGCGGCTATCTCTGCTCAAGGAGGTGAATTATTAGATGTTTCACTCTGGGCCTTTAGAGACTAAAATTAATTGTAGAAATCAAAAGATAAGATGCTAAGAACTAAGATCACCTTAATATTAATCTCTGCCAGTTTTCTGACAGGTCATCTCGCGATAGCCCAGATAGGTACTGGTATGGAGAATTCTTTGGGACTTAGTGAAGGAAACCTCAGGTTTGGTCAGGGTATGAAAGCAATAGACCCTAAAAAGACATTCTTAGTTTCTTCTCTTTTGTATGATACTGCTCAGGAAGGTATCCTCATCTTTAGAAATAAGAAGGAGTCACCCTCTGTGAATCTTAATATTGATTTATTGTCTGAGCACGTATTCGTGTTCAGTACCAATGATATATCTATTCCTCTCGAGTCTCTCACAGGTTGTAAGATCTTTCATTTAGAATCGGTAATTAATTTCGAAGTTATCGTTGTAGCTGGAAAATACTACATGGCAGAGATACTCATAGATGATAAATATAAGATTGCGAAAATTGTTAGGGCAACCATAAGGAAGCCAACATATAACAGAGCACTCGATCAGGGTAGCAAAGAACCTAAAGTGATAAGGAATGTTAAATATTGTCTTATAGACAATGACGCTATTATCAGCTTGCCTAATAAATCCAAAAAGATCAATAAAGATTTAGTATCTGACAGGCAGTTAATAAACTTTTCTAAAATGAAAAAATCATCCCTCAAAACGGATCAGGAGGTGACAGATTTTTTCACTGATTTTTTCAATTCTATAAAAAAATAATTATGACAAAAATTTTTAAAAATAAAATCTTCGGTCACATGACTAAATTAAGTTGTTTAGTGTTAATGTCAGTTATGATCTTTTCTTCATGCGGTGATGACGATATCATTACGAAAGCTGAAGAAAACTTAATTGTTCAACAAGGATCTATTGTAACTATTAGTAATGTACAAGGTGGTTTCTTTAATTTATCTGATAAGGAGAATACTTCAGTTGCATTTGATTTAGGTACAGCTGGAGAGGATGTCAATTCCATAAATGTCTACAAGTCACTTAATGGTGCAGAGAGACTTCTTCATGCTAATGTATCTCCAGGTACAGTAACTGTTACCTTAGAAGAAGCGTTAATGGATACAGGATTTTCGGTAGATGATATTGAAGTGGGAGATGTATTTTCATTTTCATTCGACCCTATAACAAGCTCTGGTACGTATCGAAGCGGTAAAACTTTAGATGTCGCGGCAAGTTGCCCTTCAGACTTAGAAGGCACTTATTTTGGAGAAGCAACAGGAACTTCTACAGATGCCTGCTGTCCTGGAACCACTAGTTCTTCTGGAGAAGTGACGCTTACAGCTTTAGGTGGAGGATCTTACACTATTTCCGATTGGACAGCTAATCTGTATATGACATGGTATGGGCCAGATGGGGGTGGTTATGGTATTAATCAGGCTTTCGTAGACGGTGGCGGGATGAATGCTACTATCAGCGAATTATGTGGGGAGATATTTGGTGCTTTTAATGAGCCATTCAGTTCAGCAACTAATTTAAGTGGCTCAGTAGATCCAAATACTGGCGTAATAACGTTTAGTTGGATAACAGGTTATGACGATACTGCAGATGTTATATTGACACCAATGTAATTTTTTTTACATAGGTTCTCTATAACATAGAAAATGCATTATCATATGCATTCATTATCGATAATCTATTTCATTTTGCATTGAATACATAGTTTGATAATGCCAAAAAATATAATAGGTCTAAAGCAGTGCTTTAGACCTATTCTTCATTATAGATTTTATATATACATCTAATGTTGTACCGATCTGCCTACAATGGAGGTAGGTATTTTTTGACGCAGAACTAAATAATTCATATATAGGATATCTGACATTCTAAAGTTAAAATGGTGAAAGTTCATATCCTAAGATCCATAATTTTTAGCATGTTTATTGCTATTACATATATTATAAAATTTTATAATATATGCCCGCGATATTTTCAGAAGATGAAGTGCTTAAATTTATAGACTATCTCAGTTACGAAAAGAGGTATTCCACACACACCATTAAGTCATACAAAAATGACCTCACTCAATTCGTGCATTTTATGAGGTTAACATATTCTCCCATGTCTTTTAGTAATATTGGGCATACTCATATCAGAACATGGATGGTACACTTAGTAGAGCATAAGATCAGCTCTCGTTCTATCAATAGAAAATTATCCACACTTAGGTCTTTTTATAATTTCCTCAGAAAAGGAGATAGCAGTATAAAAAATCCAACATTAAAAATTATAGCACCAAAAATCGCAAAAAAACTTCCTGAGTTTGTTCAAGAAAAAAATATAAAAGACTTATTCGAGAATATCATAGAAGGAGACTTTACAGATCAGAGGAATAGGCTAATAATAGATCTGTTCTATAGCACTGGAATAAGACGAGTAGAACTAATAAATATCCTGATACAGGACATAGACATAAGTAATAAGGTTATTAAGGTATTAGGAAAAGGGAATAAAGAAAGACTTCTGCCATTATCAAGTCGACTCCTTAGTCAGATATTGACTCATATAGAGAACAGGACGGAGCAGTATGAAGAGAAGACCATAGCAGATAATTTATTCCTTACGAACAAAGGAAAACCAATGTATCCTAAGTTGGTATTTAATATCGTAAAGAGGTATTTGTCAACAGTAACCACTATAGAGAAAAAGTCTCCACATGTATTGAGGCACTCCTTTGCAACACATTTAATGAATGGTGGAGCAGACCTAAATGCTGTAAAAGAGCTGTTAGGGCATGCAAACTTAGCCGCTACTCAGATATATACACATAATTCTATAGAAAAATTAAAAGCTGTATATCAAAAAGCACATCCCAAATCGGAATAACTCCTTAGTTTATAGAGGGTTATAGGACCTACTATAACAGGAGTTAATTTATGTGAATAAAATTTCATTTTTTTTTATTTACACTATTTACATATATAGGAAAAATACCTATTTTTGCATTCGCTTTAAAGAAAGCTATGACAATTTGGCAATGCCGATGTAGCTCAGTTGGCCAGAGCAGCTGATTTGTAATCAGCGGGTCGGGGGTTCGAATCCCTCCATCGGCTCTTGTTTTTTGACTTGTAGGGAAGATTAGGGGGGTGCGCCGAAGTTGGAGAGTCGGGACAGACTGTAAATCTGTTGTTTAGGCTGAATAGGTTCGAATCCTATCACCCCCACAACATTTTTATTTGAAATGATAAAAGCAAAACGCGGAAGTAGCTCAGTTGGTAGAGCATCAGCCTTCCAAGCTGAGGGTCGCGGGTTCGAGTCTCGTCTTCCGCTCCATTTTTGTTACTGAGGTTATCCATGCCGATGTAGCTCAGTGGTAGAGCACCTCCATGGTAAGGAGGGGGTCGCTGGTTCAAATCCAGTCATCGGCTCTAATGTTTACATGCACGATTTTTATTTTTTGTAAAGTATATAATTAAACGTTTTTAAAATAATTGAATAATGGCTAAAGAAACCTTTCAAAGGACCAAACCCCACGTAAACATTGGTACGATTGGTCACGTAGACCATGGTAAAACAACTCTAACTGCAGCAATTACTTATGTGCTTTCCGAAGCAGGTCTATCTGAAAAAATGGATTATGATGCTATTGATGGTGCACCTGAGGAAAAAGAAAGAGGTATTACCATTAATACTGCCCATGTAGAGTATGAAACCGAATCAAGACACTATGCACACGTAGATTGTCCAGGTCACGCCGATTATGTGAAGAACATGGTTACAGGTGCTGCTCAGATGGATGGTGCTATATTAGTTGTAGCTGCTACCGACGGTCCTATGCCACAGACAAGAGAGCACATTCTTTTGTGTCGACAAGTAGGAGTTCCTCAGATCGTTGTATTTATGAATAAAGTCGATCTTGTAGATGATGAGGAAATGCTTGAGTTAGTGGAGATGGAAGTGAGAGAGCTTCTTGCTCAGTATGAATTTGATGGTGATAACACGCCTATTATTCAAGGATCTGCTATAAAAGCTCTTGAAGGAACTGATGAAGGAAAAGCAAAAATCATGGAATTGATGAATGCAGTTGACTCATACATTCCTGAGCCAGTGAGAGATGTAGATAAGGACTTCTTAATGCCAGTAGAAGATGTATTTTCTATTACAGGTAGAGGAACGGTTGCAACTGGTAGAATAGAAAGAGGTGTCATTAATACTGGAGATCCTGTAGAGATCGTAGGTATGATGAAAGATGAAGAAAAAGCGCTTACTTCTACAATTACAGGAGTTGAGATGTTTAGAAAGATATTAGAAAGAGGTGAAGCAGGTGATAATGCTGGTCTTCTTCTTAGAGGTATTGAGAAAGAGGCGATTAAGAGAGGTATGGTAATCGTTAAGCCTGGTTCTGTTACTCCACATAAGAAATTCAAATGTGAGGTATATGTACTTGGAAAAGATGAAGGTGGAAGGCACACACCATTCTTTAACGGTTATAGACCACAATTCTACTTCAGAACAACTGATGTTACAGGTGATGTAGTATTACCTGATGGAGTGGAGATGGTAATGCCTGGTGACAATGTTAGCTTAGAGGTTAATCTTCTTAACAAAATTGCGATGGAGAAAGGATTAAGATTCGCAATTAGAGAAGGAGGAAGAACAGTAGGTGCAGGTCAGGTGACTGAGATTATCGAATAAGAAGTTATTTGAACATAAAGTAATATAGAAATTAAGCATCCACTTTGGGTGCTTAATTTTCTGCATTATAGAAGATTTTATTTTATACTAATATCAGCATTATGCTGGTAGTTATTTTAGGGGAATAGCTCAATTGGTAGAGCAGTGGTCTCCAAAACCAAAGGTTGCGGGTTCAATTCCTGTTTCCCCTGCTTTTGACAAAAATAATTATGAACGACATAGTTTTATACATCAAAGAAAGTTATAACGAACTTATACATAAGGTGACTTGGCCTTCTTGGCCTAATCTGACGAGTAGTTCTGTGTTAGTTGTAGTCGCAAGTACTATACTCGCATTATTGATTTTCTTGATGGATTCAGTCTCTAAAGGAGTACTGACACGTATTTACGATCTGACATTTTAATCGAATAGATAACAATAATCAAAAGGAAATTTTTCCCATATGTCTGAAGAAAAAAGATGGTATTCCTTACGTGTAATCAGCGGTAAAGAAAAGAAAATCAAGGAGTATATCGAACTTGAATTACAGCGTAATAAATGGACTGACTATATAACTCAAGTCTTAGTTCCGTCCGAAAAGGTATACAAGATCAGAAATGGAAAGAAAGTAATATTAGAGAGAAATATTCTTCCAGGATACATTCTTATAGAAGCAGTACCTAAGAAGTTCTCAGGTGAGATCATTACAGCAATTACCAATGTACCAAATGTGATACATTTCTTAGGTAGAAATAATCCACTTCCGATGAGACAATCAGAAGCTAATAGGATGCTAGGTAAAGTAGATGAATCTCAAGAAGTCGGAGAATCTATGTTAGAACCATTTATAGTCGGAGAAACAATCAAAATTATCGATGGTCCATTCAATGACTTTGTGGGTGATATAAAGGAAGTTAACGAAGAAAAGAAAAAACTAAAAGTTATAGTTAAGATATTCGGTAGAGGCACAGAAGTCGAGCTGAATTTCATGCAAGTAGAAAAACAATAATAAGTACACAATAGTAAATAGCCATGGCAAAAGAAGTAGACGCTTTTATAAAGTTACAAGTTAGAGGAGGAGCAGCAAATCCATCACCACCAGTCGGACCTGCATTAGGTGCAAAGGGTGTGAATATCATGGAATTTTGCAAAAGATTCAATGCTAAAACTGAAGACGCAAGAGGTAAATTAATACCAGTACAGATAACGGTATATAAAGATAAGTCTTTTGACTTTGTTATTAAGACTGTACCTGCAGCAGTTCAGTTGCTGGAAGCGGCTAAACTTAAAAAAGGGTCACCAGAATCTAACAGACAAAAAGTGGGTTCAGTTAGTTGGGATCAGATCAAAACAATTGCCGAAGACAAGATGGAAGACCTTAATGCTTTCACTATAGAATCCGCAATGAAAATGTTAGCAGGTACTGCAAGAAGTGCTGGTATTACTGTTAGCGGGTCAGCTCCGTGGGAGTCTGATGCAAGTCAGAATTAGAATTTCATTTCTTTATATATAACTTAAACACAAGGGAGTCCTAATAGGACGTTAGTACCTTAAATTATTATGGCATTATCAAAAGCAAGAAAAGCAGCCAACGAGAAAGTAGATAGCGACAAGCTATACGACTTAGATAAAGCAATGGCTCTCGTTAAAGAAGTAAATACTGCAAAGTTTGACGCTTCAGTAGATCTCCACATTAGATTGGGCGTAGACCCTCGTAAAGCTGACCAAGCTATTAGAGGAACCGTTACATTACCCAATGGAACAGGAAAGTCTAAGAAAGTATTAGTTCTCTGCACACCTGATAAAGAAGAAGAGGCTAAAGCAGCAGGTGCAGACCACGTAGGATTAGATGAATTTATTACAAAGATACAAGGTGGATGGACTGATATAGATGTCATTATCGCAGCACCTAATGTCATGGCGCATGTTGGTAAAGTAGGTAGAATATTAGGGCCAAGAGGTCTGATGCCTAATCCAAAATCTGGAACCGTTACACCTAATATCGCAGCAGCAGTAGAAGATGTAAAAGGTGGTAAGATTGCATTTAGAGTAGATAAGTATGGTATAATACATAGCTCAGTAGGTAGAGTAGGATTTACAGCAGAGAAGCTAACGCAAAATGCAAATGAACTTTTATCTTCAATAATTAAGTTGAAACCAAGTTCTGCAAAAGGTGCATACATCAAAACTGTAAGCGTTGCAACGACCATGAGTCCAGGTATTAAAATAGATCCTAAATTTAAAACTGAGAGCTAAGCCTACTTTAAAACAACAGAAAAATGAGAAAAGAACATAAAACAGCAGTAATAGAAGAACTGAAAGAAAAATTTACTGAAAGTAATTTTTTCTATATCACCGATTCTTCAGAATTAAGTGTAGAGAAAATAAATAAGTTTAGAGGGCTTTGCTTTGAGAAAGATGTAGAGATGAGGGTAGTTAAGAATACGCTTGTCCAGAAAGCTCTCGAAGCAGTAGGAACTGAGGGACAATATGACGATATGTATGGAGCACTCAAAGGTCCAACAGCTTTAATGTTTACACAAACAGCTAACGTCCCTGCGAAGATTATAGAGGAATTCAGAAAAAGTAATGATAAGCCTTTAATCAAAGCAGCATATATCGATTCAAGTATTTTTCTTGGTGATGAGTCTCTTAAAGACTTGGCTTCACTTAAGTCTAAGGAAGAATTAATCGGTGATGTTATCATGTTATTACAATCTCCTGCTAAGAATGTTATTTCTGCCCTTAAGTCTGGTGGATCTACAATTGCAGGGTTAGTAAAAGCTCTAGAAGAGAGAGCTTAATATTTAATTTTGGCTTCCAAGCTAATCGCATCTTTTTAGATGTAATTATTTTATCATATATTTTAAACTAAAAATTCATGGCAGACGTAAAGTCAATTGCAGATCAATTAGTCGCTCTTACTGTAAAAGAAGTAAGTGAGTTGGCTGAAATTTTAAAGGAAGAACATGGAATCGAACCTGCTGCTGCAGCTGTTGCTATGGCTGCTCCTGGTGCCGGAGGCGGAGACGCTGGTGCTGCTGAGCAAACAGAGTTCGCAGTTGTTCTAAATTCTGCAGGCGCAGCAAAATTAGCTGTTGTCAAAGAAGTTAAAAATCTTTTAGGTCTTGGACTTAAAGAGGCTAAAGAACTTGTTGATGGTGCACCAGCTCCGATTAAGGAAGGTGTTTCTAAAGATGAGGCTGAATCAATCAAAGCTGCTTTAGAAGCTGCTGGAGCTGACGTTGAATTAAAGTAAGACGTTAATCTCCATAGATTTAATGATAGGTTCTTTTTTAGCTAAATAAAAAGTACAAAGCTTAGTCACTGTTCGCAGTGACTAAGCTATACCTATTTACTATTGACTTCTTTCTAAGTATTTTTTTTAATTTTTTTATCTTAAAAAAAACATACATGGCTACACCACAGGCTATTGAAAAACATTCTCAAAAAAGATACAGCTTTGGAAAAGCATCTGTAACTGATGCATACCCAGACTTACTCGAGATACAGATCAAGTCTTTCATGGAGTTTTTTCAATTAGAGACGACTCCAGAGAATAGAGGAAACGAAGGTCTATTTAATGTGTTTCAAGAGAACTTTCCCATAACTGATGCAAGAAATATTTTCGTTCTTGAATTCTTAGACTACTTCGTAGATCCACCAAGGTATAGTATTAATGAGTGTATGGCTCGTGGTCTTACTTATAGTGTTCCCCTTAAGGCAAAACTGAGACTATCATGTAACGATGAGGAACATGTAGATTTTCAGACAATCGTACAAGATGTTTTCTTAGGTAATATACCATATATGACTCCTAAGGGCACATTTGTAATTAATGGGGCAGAGAGAGTTGTTGTGTCGCAATTACATAGATCTCCTGGTGTATTTTTCTCACTTAATTTTCACCCTAACGGATCGAAGATATATTCCGCAAGAGTTATTCCATTTAAAGGAGCTTGGATGGAATTCACAACAGACATTAACAATGTCATGTTTGCTTATATAGATAGAAAGAAAAAGTTTCCTGTAACAACTCTTTTACGTGCCATCGGATATGATTCAGATAAGGATATATTAGAAATATTTGGCCTTTCCGAAGAGATAAAGGGGGATAAGAAAAGCTTAAAGAAAGCCATAGGAAGAAAGCTAGCTGCCAGAGTATTGAAAAAGTGGAATGAAGATTTTGTAGATGAAGATACAGGTGAGGTCGTAACAATAGAAAGAAATGAAATTATTCTCGAAAGAGATGATACCCTCGACGAAGAAAATATAGAACTAATATTAGAATCAGATATCGATTCTATCATACTACAGAAGGAGAATACTGGCGAGGAGCTTAAGGATTTTAGTATTATCTATCAGACATTACAGAAAGACCCATCGTCCTCAGAATTAGAAGCGGTGACACAGATATACAGACAATTAAGAGGTACAGATCCACCAGATGAGGAAACAGCTAGAGGAATCATCGATAAATTATTTTTCTCTGATAAGAGATACAACTTAGGAGAAGTAGGTCGATATAAAATTAATAGAAAGCTTAAGGTAGATGTAGATCCAGATACCCTGGTATTAACGAAAGAGGACATCATCGAAATCATTAAGTACATTGTAGATCTGATCAATCAAAAAGCAGAACTTGATGATATAGATCACTTAAGTAACAGGAGGGTCCGTACTGTAGGGGAGCAGTTGTATTCTCAGTTTGGTGTAGGCCTGGCAAGAATGGCTCGTACTATACGTGAGCGGATGAATGTACGTGACAACGAAGTATTTACTCCGATTGATTTAATTAATGCAAGAACATTATCTTCTGTTATTAATTCATTTTTCGGTACCAGTCAGCTGTCACAGTTCTTAGATCAGACTAATCCTCTTTCTGAGATTACTCACAAGAGAAGAATTTCAGCTTTAGGTCCAGGTGGTCTTTCGAGAGAGAGAGCTGGTTTTGAGGTTAGAGATGTTCACTATTCTCACTATGGTAGACTGTGTACCATTGAGACACCTGAGGGACCTAACATTGGTCTGATATCTACGCTTTGTGTATTTGCTAAGGTTAATAAAATGGGTTTCTTAGAGACGCCTTATCGTAAGGTGAAATCAGGAAATGTAGACTTAAGATCTAAGATAGAATACCTAAGTGCTGAAGGAGAAGATTACAAGAAAATAGCTCAAGCCAATGCACCTATAACTGAAAAAGGTGCATTTATTTCTGATAGAGTTAAGTGTAGAGAGCATGGTGACTTTCCAGTATTGGAGCCTGCGGATATAGAGTATATGGATGTTGCACCTAACCAGATTGTTGGTGTCTCAGCTTCCTTGATTCCGTTCTTAGAGAATGATGATGCCAATAGAGCCCTGATGGGATCTAACATGCAGCGTCAAGCGGTTCCACTTGTAAGACCGAGATCGCCCATTGTAGGTACAGGTATAGAACAAATAGTAGCACAAGATTCTCGTATCCTTATTAATGCAGAAGGTAAGGGTATTGTAAATTATGTCGATGCTGAGAAGATCATCATAGAATATGATAGATCTGAGGATGAGCAGTTAGTTTCTTTCGAAAGTAACATCAAAACATATGAGCTTGTAAAATTTCGAAGAACAAATCAGGGTTCTACGATCAATCTGAAGCCTATTGTAAGAAAAGGTGACAGAGTGAAAAAAGGTACTTTGTTATCTGATGGTTATGCAACAGAGAAAGGAGAATTGGCATTAGGCCAGAATCTCTTAGTATCATTCATGCCATGGAAAGGGTACAACTTTGAGGATGCCATCGTATTATCTGAAAGAGTCGTCAGAGAGGATATATTTACTTCTCTACACATAGAAAATTACGAATTAGAAGTAAGAGATACCAAGTTAGGTGAAGAAGAGCTAACTAATGATATTCCTAACGTGTCGGAAGAGGCGACTAAAGATCTTGATGAAAATGGAATCATCAGATTAGGAGCATGGGTTAAGGAAGGAGATATCATCATAGGTAAAATTACACCTAAGGGTGAATCAGATCCTACACCGGAGGAGAAACTCTTACGAGCTATATTCGGTGATAAAGCAGGTGATGTAAAAGATGCATCGCTAAAAGCACCTCCGTCCACGAAAGGACTAATTATAGACAAAAAATTATTCGCAAGAGCGAAGAAAGATAAGTTCCAAAAAGTACAAGAAAAGGAGTTACTATCTAAGTTAGAGGACACGCATTCAGTTGCATTGAATGAGTTACGTACGAGTCTAATAGATAAGTTACTCTTCTTACTAAAAGGAAAATCATCTGAAGGTGTTAAGAGTATTTACAACGAACCACTTGTTGCTAAAGGTTCTAAATTCTCGACTAAAACATTAAAAGATTTAGATTACTCTCAAGTAGATTATACTAATTGGACTAAAGATGATAAGTCTAATAAGATGATCTCTCAGTTACTTCATAATTATAGTATTAAAGTAAATGAAGAAGTAGGTAGATACAAGAGAGAGAAATTCAATATTAGTATAGGTGATGAGCTACCTGCAGGAGTATTGAAATTAGCAAAAGTATACTTAGCTAAGAAGCGAAAACTTAAGGTAGGCGATAAGCTTGCAGGAAGACACGGTAACAAGGGTATTGTATCCAGAATCGTAAGACAAGAGGATATGCCATTCCTTGCAGATGGAACTCCTGTAGATATAGTACTTAACCCATTGGGTGTACCTTCTAGAATGAACTTAGGTCAGATCTTTGAGACTGTACTTGGATGGGCAGGTCAGAAGTTAGGTGTTAAGTTTGCAACGCCAATATTCGACGGTGCATCCTTAGACCAAATAGAAGAATTCGTTAAGGAAGCAGAGCTGCCATCATTAGGTCAGACATTCCTATATGACGGTGAGACAGGAGATAGATTCCACCAAGAGGCAACAGTAGGTATTATATACATGCTTAAGTTATCTCACATGGTAGATGATAAAATGCACGCAAGATCTATAGGACCTTACTCACTGATTACACAACAACCGTTAGGTGGTAAGGCGCAGTTTGGTGGTCAGCGTTTTGGTGAGATGGAAGTATGGGCATTAGAAGCATTTGGTGCTTCTAATATTCTGAGAGAGTTACTGACTATTAAGTCAGATGATATAATAGGAAGAGCTAAAGCATATGAAGCAATTGTGAAAGGTGAGAATCTTCCAGAACCAGGAATACCAGAATCATTTAATGTATTGATACATGAGTTGAGAGGTCTTGCCTTGGATGTTAAGTTTGACTAATTGTAGTCACGTATTGGTTTCTATTTTTTCGAAAAATGTTTTTTTTAAAAACTTTATGATATATGGGTTTTAATCGGAATAACGAACAACAGCAAAAAAGTTTTGAACAGATTACGATTTGTTTGACTTCTCCAGATGATATTCTCGAGAGATCTTTCGGTGAGGTTCTCAAACCTGAGACGATTAACTACAGAACTTACAAACCAGAAAGAGATGGATTGTTCTGTGAGAGAATTTTTGGCCCTGTAAAAGATTATGAGTGCTATTGTGGTAAGTATAAAAGAATTCGATATAAAGGAATTGTCTGTGACAGATGTGGTGTAGAGGTTACAGAAAAGAAAGTAAGGAGAGAGAGAATGGGACACATTAAGTTGGTCGTCCCTGTGGTACACATTTGGTTCTTTAAGTCCTTACCTAATAAGATAGGATATCTATTAGGTATTTCGTCTAAGAAATTAGAGTCTATCATATATTATGAACGGTATGTAGTTATACAGCCAGGTATCAAAGAAGGTGAGATAGAACTCAAGGAATTATACACAGAAGAAGAATACTTCGAGATATTAGATACGTTGCCAGAAGGTAATCAATTATTAGATGATACTGATCCACAGAAATTCATCGCTAAGATGGGAGCTGAAGCAGTACACGATCTTCTCGAAAGACTTAAGCTTGAAGAATTATCTTACCAGTTAAGACATCAGGCAGCAACTGAAACTTCACAGCAAAGAAAGTCAGAAGCCCTTAAGAGATTAAGAGTTGTGGAGGCATTCAGAGAAGGGCAGAGTAGAATAGATAATAGACCAGAATGGGCTATCATCCAATATCTACCGATTATACCACCAGAATTGAGACCGCTGGTTCCATTGGACGGAGGTAGGTTCGCCAGTTCAGATTTGAATGACCTATACAGGAGGGTCATCATAAGAAATAATAGACTAAAGCGTCTTTTAGAAATAAAAGCTCCAGAAGTTATTCTTAGAAATGAGAAGAGAATGCTTCAAGAAGCAGTAGATTCTTTATTTGATAATTCAAGGAAATCTAATGCTGTAAAAGCAGAAGGTGGTAGATCACTTAAGTCATTAAGTGACATTCTAAAAGGTAAGCAAGGTCGATTTAGACAAAACCTTTTGGGAAAAAGGGTAGACTATTCTGGTAGATCTGTTATTGTCGTAGGTCCAGAATTACTCATCCACGAATGTGGAATACCTAAAGGGATGGCAGCAGAATTGTTTAAGCCATTTATAATTAGAAAATTAATAGAGAGAGGAATAGTCAAGACTGTAAAGTCAGCTAAGAAATTAGTAGACAGAAAGGATCCTGTTATCTGGGAGATATTGGAGAATGTATTGAAAGGACACCCTATCATGCTTAACCGAGCTCCGACGCTTCACAGATTGTCTATACAGGCATTCCAGCCTAAGCTTGTAGAAGGTAAAGCGATACAGTTACACCCATTAGTTACTGGTGCATTCAATGCCGATTTTGATGGTGACCAGATGGCTGTACACGTACCCCTTAGCCAGGCGGCGATATTGGAAGCGCAGATATTAATGTTATCTGCTCACAACATGCTTAATCCGCAGAATGGATCACCTATATCTTTACCGTCACAGGATATGGTCTTGGGACTATACTATTTGACTAAAGAAGAAGGTCTAAGTAGAGATCCGAATGCTAAGGATCAGACATTCTATTCTCCAGAGGAAGTCATGATTGCGTACAATGAAGGCAAACTTAAGTTACACAAGTCTATCAAAGTAAGAACAAAGATAGAAGGTGAAGATGGTGAACTGACTCATGGAATTATCGAGACAACTGTCGGTAGAGTATTGTTTAATGAAAAAGCGCCAGATCATATACCTTTCATTAATGTCTTATTGACTAAGAAAAACCTAAAGAAAGTTATCTCTGATTTCATACTGAGAACTGACTTTCCGACAACGGCAACTTTCTTAGATAAGATAAAAACATTAGGATTCTACTGGTCATTCAAAGGTGGACTTTCATTTAACTTAGGTGACTTAATAAATCCAACGATTAAAGAAGCAACTCTTGTAGAAGCTCAAGCGGATGTAGAGGAAGTATGGGAGAATTATAACATGGGTCTGATTACACCTAACGAGAGATATAACCAAGTAATCGATAAGTGGACTTATGCCGATAATAAGATCACAGAAAATCTTATGAAAGAATTGGCTGAACATAAAGCTGGATTTAATTCAGTGTATATGATGCTTGACTCTGGAGCAAGGGGTTCTAAGCAACAGATTAAGCAGTTATGTGGATTGAGAGGGCTGATGGCTAAGCCAAGAAAGTCAGGTGATACAGGTGGAGCGATCATTGAGAATCCGATACTTTCTAATTTCTTAGAAGGACTATCAGTTCAAGATTACTTTATCTCTACTCACGGTGCTCGTAAGGGTCTTGCCGATACTGCCTTAAAGACTGCCGATGCAGGTTATCTTACGAGAAGATTGGTGGATGTATCACAAGATGTTGTTATCTCTATCACTGATTGTGATACTCTAAGAGGTATCAATATGACAGCATTTATAGAAAATGATAAAGTCGTAGAATCATTAGCCTCAAGAATCGTTGGACGTTTTGTGTTGAATGATGTATTTGATCCGAATACAGAAGAACTGATATTAGAAAGTGGAGAATTTATCGATCACTCAATGTCAGAGAAAATAGCTGCAGTGGGAATCGAGAAAATTAAGATTAGATCAGTTCTGACATGTGAGTCACGTAAGGGTGTGTGTGCTAAGTGCTATGGAACCAATCTTGCAACTAATAGATTAGCAGAGAAAGGAGATGCAGTCGGTATTATTGCTGCACAGAGTATTGGTGAGCCTGGTACACAGTTGACACTAAGAACCTTCCACGTCGGTGGTATTGCCTCAGTATCCAAAGCGGAATCAGAGACACTATCTAAGCAAGATGGAATATTGGAATTTGATAACATTAAGGTGACACCATATGAAGAAAATGGATCCACTAATAATGTTGTATTGTCACGATCAGGAGAGATTAGATTGTTAGACCCAGAGACTAAGAAAGTATTAACGACTTTCTACATCCAATACGGGTCTACACTACATGTAAAAGACAAGAAGAAGATCAAAAAAGGAGACCTTATATCTCAGTGGGATCCATTTAATGCCGTGATTATATCTGAATTTGGTGGTATCATCAAATTTGATGGATTAGAAGAATTGATGACTTTTAGAAGAGAGAAGGATGATCAGACTGGTAATGAAGATATTGTTATCATAGAGTCTAAGAACAAGAAGGTCGCTCCTATGATTAAGGTTATTTCTCCAGCTGGAGAAGAACTTAAATCTTATACTATGCCAGTAGGTGCTTATCTAACCGTGAAGAATGGGGATGAAGTAGTGCCTGGTCAGAAATTAGCTAAGATACCAAGGAAGCAAGGTCAGATACAGGATATTACAGGGGGTCTACCGAGAGTAACAGAACTCTTCGAAGCAAGAAACCCATCTAATCCTGCAGTGACTTCTGAGATCGACGGATTAGTTAGTTTCGGTAAGATCAAAAGAGGAAATCTGGAGGTTTTTGTATCTGATGATAAAACAAACCAAAAGCGTAAGTATCTAATTAAGAAGGGTAGATTGATGCTTGTGCAGGATGGTGACTTTGTAAGAGCAGGAACTAAATTGTCAGATGGTGCAACATCTCCTTTTGATATTCTTAATATCATGGGGCCATTTGCAGTACAGCAGTACCTAGTGAATGGTATTCAGGAGGTCTACCGTTCTCAGGGTATCGGTATCAATGATAAGCATATCGAGGTGATCGTAAGGCAGATGATGAGAAGAGTGGAAATCGAAGATCAAGGTGATACTCAATTCTTGGAAGGTGAGGCAGTTAATAAATTCGAGTTCTTGAAAGCTAATGATTGGATATTCGATAAGAAGATTGTGGTAGAAGCTGGAGAATCTGAAAATTTAAAGCCAGGGCAACTTGTTAGCTTGAGACAGCTAAGAGAAGAGAATTCCCTGCTTAAGAGAAGCGATAAGAAGTTAGTAGAATTCAGAGATGCAATTACATCAACTTCTAAGCCAGTGCTACAAGGTATTACCAAGTCTTCATTAGGAGTGAAGAGTTGGATATCAGCAGCGTCATTCCAAGAGACAACTAAAGTATTATCCACAGCAGCAATCGGTGCTAAGGTGGATACATTAGAAGGTCTTAAGGAGAATGTTATTGCTGGTAAGAGGATACCGGCTGGTACAGGTCTTAAAGAGTTTAGAGATCTAATCGTTACGGCTAAGCCGCCAGTAATAGAAGAAGTGCCAGAAGAGGAAGAAACGGCAGTCTCTGATATAATGCAATAAGAATTATAGATAGAATAATAAGGCTTTCAATTAATTTTGGAAGCCTTTTTTTTATGATTTTATAAATGTCGAATGATTTGATTTATACCATTTAAGTTTTAAGATGTTGGTTAAGATTATAGAATAGAATTTGTTAAGATTAAGGCATGAACGAATGATTTCGTCGCAGAAGAATCGAGTATGACAATACTCGAAAAGAGTAAACTACGAAAGTGGATGGGCTGACTCTTAACGGTAGCTACCGCCGTGGGCGGCACAGGTAATGGCGAGCCTGCCTGCCTACAATAAAGGCAAGTATTTTTAACGCAGAGATTGGCTAATTCGGGATGTTCAGATATACTATAACTCCCTATAATTCATTGATTTATACTAACATATATTGTTTACTATACCCGATAACTGACTGAATTTGCAATATAACGGGGTAACGCATCTACCCAATTTGTCATAATTTTTGGTCAAAAATTTCGCCAAATTGCTTCCCTACTATTTCTTGTACCCAGAACTTACGTTCTGGGCTATAAAGGTGTGGCACCTACGGCGCCATTCGCTTACTTCTAAATATCGCTAATTCTATTATAATATTTCCGACATTCTAATGTTTAAATAGTATTACTATTTAAGTCACCTTAGATCTTGCGATTATTTTCCTAAACAGTGCAGGGAACATTTTAGAAACAAATACTGCCAACTTAGTTTCTTTAAATCCTCCAATATATACTTCTGCTTTTTTTTCTGATATAGCGCTTAGCGCTTTGCCTACGAAGGTGTCTACATGCATACCGTTAAGCTGTGCAGAGTCCATGGTACCTTGTTTCTTTCCATCACCAGTCATGGCGTGCTTAGAGATGTCAGTATGTATGTACCCTGGGCATATCATCGTTACGTCAATATTGTTATCCACCTGCTCAGCTCTCAGTGCATCAAAGAATCCATGCAAGGCAAACTTAGAGGCAGAATAACCTGACCTTAGTGGAACACCTATCTTACCTGCAATGCTGCTAATAACAACAAAGTGTCCTGAGCTTCTTTTTATAAAGTATGGAAGAAGTAATAGGCTAAGTTTTGAAGTCCCCAAATAATTAACATCCATTAATTTCTTGAGTACACTAAAGTTAGTTTCTTCTAATAATGATCGCTGAGAGATTCCACCATTATGGATCATGATATCCACCTGAGAAAGCAAAGATTTATGGATCTCAAATATATCGGATAACTGATCATGTTCGGAGAGGTCAAGCTCTACAATATGAATTATAGCAGAGGAATTACACTTCTCTCTCACCTCTTTTAGTTTGGAAGAGTTACGGGCGGATAGGATAAGCGTGGTTTTTTTCTCAGATAATGCCTGAGCTATTGCAGCCCCTATACCCGAGCTAGCTCCAGTAATCCAAATAACCTTTTTAGTATAATAATTCCAATCCATAGAATATTCTTTAATATACACACTCGTTTACAATCTTGAATATACATCTTGTCTAGGAAATATCCACAAATCTCATTTTTACACAGCTTTGGTGATTCCTAATTTGTTTAGGATATCTAATTAGGGCTTGAGATATTTCCACTTCTATATTCTATTTTGCTGATAGAATTAGCGTTCTTTAGTCTTCAATATTAACTATGGATATATTTAAGAGAATAGCAGATAACCCAGGACCTTTAGGTAAGCATCAAGATGCCGAGGGTTACTTCATATTTCCCAAATTATCAGGAGAGCTGAGTAATCGTATGCAGTTTAATGGAAAGGAGGTGATTATGTGGTCAGTCAATAATTATCTGGGATTAGGTAATCATCCTGATGTCAGGAAGGCAGACACTGAGGCCACTGAGAAGTACGGACTGGCTTATCCTATGGGATCACGTATGATGTCTGGAGATACAGAGCTACATTACGAATTAGAGAAAGAGTTGGCAGAATTTGAGCAAAAGGAAGCTGCTGTGCTTGTCAACTTTGGTTACATGGGTATCATGTCAGCTATTGATTGTCTGCTCTCAAGGCGTGATGTAGTTGTCTATGATAGAGGTTGTCATGCTTGTATTGTAGATGGGGTAAGAATGCACAGCGGGCATAGACTCGTGTATCTACATAATGATATAGAAAGCTTAGAAAAACAACTTAAGGCAGCAAGAAGAATTGCTGATGAGCAAGGCGGCGGAATTCTCGTCATATCTGAAGGGGTCTTCGGTATGAGAGGTGATCAAGGTAAGCTGAGAGAAATTGTAGCTCTTAAGGATAAGTATAGCTTTAGATTAATGGTAGACGATGCACATGGATTTGGGACATTAGGAAAGACTGGTATGGGAGCAGGAGAGGAACAAGGTGTGCAAGAAGATATCGATGTCTACTTTGCAACTTTTGCTAAGTCTATGGGTGCTGTAGGTGCTTTTTTAGCCGGTGATAGAATGGTGATGCAATACCTCAAGTATAATATGAGATCCCAGATATTTGCTAAGTCTCTGATGAGTCCATTAGTAGCAGGTAATTTAGTGAGACTACGCATGTTAAGAACCATGCCTGAGCTCAAGGCTAAATTATGGGATAATGTAAGGGCATTACAATCTGGATTAAAAGAAGCGGGATTTGATATAGGTGTAACGAACTCTTGTGTCACACCAGTCTACATGAAAGGGTCGGTAGAGGAGGCTAAAAATATGGTCTACGACTTACGAGAGAATTATGGAATCTTCTGCTCCATCGTTGTATATCCAGTTATACCAAAGGGAATGATATTGCTCAGGCTCATACCGACGGCACTACATGATCAGAAGGATATAGATGAGACCATCGCGGCATTCTCTGACATGTTATCTAAACTAAATGGTAAATATTACGAAAATGAGGTAACAGCCTAATGTCTACATCACTTCCTATCATATCAGGTATCCAGCAGATAGGGATCGGAAATACTTCGGTCTATGATACTTGGGATTGGTATCGGAAGAATTTGGGTATGGACGTACCAATATTTGACGAGGCAGCAGAGGCTGCACTAATGTTGCCGTACACTGCTGGAAAACCAAGATCAAGACATGCCATATTGGCTCTTAATATGAATGGTGGTGGCGGAGCTGAGATATGGCAATATACCAGTAGAGTAGGGCAGAAAGCTGAGTATGAAATACAACCTGGCGACTTAGGTATCTATGCCGCCATATATAAGTCATATGATATAAATCGATCACATAGAGAATTATCACAGTCTAATTCTTGTTCTGAAGTTGTGCCGTACATAGGTAACCGTAAGTGTTTCTATACCCATGATCTAATCGGTAACCAAATTGTAATTGTAGAATCAGATGATTGGTTTCAGAAAGGGTCTCATCATACCGGTGGTGTATATGGAGCTGTAATCGGGGTCTCTGATATGAATGCTTCGATAGATTTCTATAAGAATGTTCTGGGTTATGATCTCGTACTCCATGATGACATAATAACTGCACCTAACCCCTGGAGTCAGAGTAGTCAAGACAAATATAGAACCGTAATATTAACTCACAAAGCCAATAGAGTAGGGGCTTTCAGTCCATTGTTAGGTCGGTCTGAGATACATCTGTTACAGTCTTTGGATAGAATGCCTAAGAAGATATTCGCTGATAGAATGTGGGGCGATGCGGGATATATTCATTTATGTTTTGATATAAGAGGCATGGATGAGTTACGGGATTTATGTAAAGAATACGGATCGCCTTTTACTGTTGATAGCGGAGATTTTGATATGGGAGATGCTGGTGGGCAGTTTGCTTATATAGAAGATCCAGATGGTACACTCATAGAGTTCGTTGAGACACACAAGATTCCTATCTTAAAGAAAATTGGTTGGTATCTAAATCTTAAGAATCGAGCACCAGAGAAATCTTTGCCGAGATGGATGCTTAAGGCATTGGGTCTTAATAGGAAAAAGGAGTAGATATAAATGCTCATTATAGAATATTATCTGATGTAAAATCGTAATAGTACTATGCAATCTATCTATTTCAGATATCTGGTATTCCTATTTTTATTGATTTCTACGAGATCCTATACACAAGTTTACACAGGCAAAATTGTAGACGTCTATAAAACTGGAATTAGCTTTGCTCACGTTTTTTTTCAGAGTGATCAGAGTAAAGGCTCTACATCTAATGAAATCGGAGAGTTTAGAATATCTGTGAGTGATTTTAATTAATTAGACACATTGGTTGTAAGTGTGTTAGGTTACGAAACCCTCTTTGTAGCTTATTCAGAAATCGATGATTATAATAATGTCTTCGAATTAAAATCGTCCTCTATATTTCTAAATGAGATAACAATTAAAAGTGATTCATATTTCCGATCTATTATCAAGGAGGCTATTGTTAGGATTCCGAAGAACTATCCTGTTGAAGATCATCTTCAGAAAGCTTATTATTTGAACTATACCATTTCTGATAGTAGTTATTCTGAGATGATAGAGGCAGATTTTCAATTAGTAACTAATGGTTATCAGAAGGGTGAACTAAAAGAAAAAGTATATTTAAATCAGCTCAGAAAGACTAAGGATAATCGCAACATGCCAGATAGATTGAAAATTGAGAGAAATGGCATTTACAATACACTCAATAAAAATAAGGTCCATCGGCGAACACTTTCATGGTTAGGTGGAAACAAAGTATTAAGAACAATTAATGCATTTAAAAATTCAATCGATGATATTGATCAGTTAGAATTCCATAAGCAAAGCATTCAAGATGGCGATACCATAATAACAATTAAATTTCCTGATCCTATATTTCAATCATCAGAATTTGCATCTAAAGTTTATACATTATTAAGTATAAATTTAACTGATAAAGCTATAGTGAAAATTGTATTTGGAGATGCCTGGTCAGAGAATCAAGATTTTGATGAGGTGGTATATAGAAAGATAAAAAATAGATATTACCCTGCACACATTCGTAGTGTTACTGATTATGAATTTAACCAGAAGAGGAATAAACACTATTCCGCTCAGTGTATATTATTCTATGATGTTGTTACTGGTAAAGACAAAATTAAATCAGAAAAAGTTGGGAAGAAAATAAAACGAGAAGAAGATTTAAGGCAAGTAAAAATAAAATCCGATAAAGAGTTCTGGGAAGAATATATCTATAGTAATCAGTTGTCAGCTTCTGCCTTAGTACGTTCTAAGTTTGGGTTTAAAAGCTAATTACGTATATGAATTTTGAATTAAAAAAGTGATATACTCTCTAATTTTTACCAATCCCCATCTTCTCCAAGTAATTAATCACATTCTTACCCACCACATCATTTTCCATATTGACACTATCACCCAACTTTAGTAAGCGAAGATTCGTATGCTCGTAGGTATAAGGAATAATAGCGACCTTAAGGTGGTTGTCTATAATAGAGACGACGGTAACTTCGATTATCACTAGCCATACGTCATTGTACCAAAATGTTTTTCATGAGAATTTTATAATTTTTTTAAAATTTTACTTACGTAAATGGTTCCAGTAATCAATATATATATTGTGAAATGAAATATATTCTGACAGTTTAGATAGTAATGTTTTATGTCACCTATTATTGTCAGACCAAACCACCAAGTTTAGAAGATTTCTACAGTACACCGTGCACATCCACCCAACCTTTAGATATTACGGTACTCCAACTGGCTATTTTAAAGATCCTGATGGTGACTATATTTGAATTTCTTTTGTAATTTTAGAACATTACGCAGACGCTAATACAAGTTAGTGATAATTCAAAAATAAAAAACAATGCCAAGAAAAGGTAGAGAGTTAGAATTACTAATAAAAAGACTTGAAAAAGGTCTTCTGCCTGATGGTGCAATCGTGAAATCTCCACATCATCTCAAAGATAAAATAACAGGACAACCAAGAGAAGTAGATGCAACTGTTAGCTATAAATTAGGAACTAACCCAATTCTAATTGCTTTTGAATGTAGAGATAGGAATGATGTTGAAGACTCAACTTGGATTGAACAAATGAAATGCAAACACGATGATCTGGAAACAAATACCATTGTTGCCGTTTCATCAGAAGGATTTACAAAACCTGCAATTAAGAAAGCAGAACATTATGGAATTAGCACAAGAACAGTTGAAACTATAACTAAGGATGATTTAAAGAATTGGATTTCACCAAACTTCCAGATGAATCAAAAACAGCTAATTGCAAGAATCACGTACATAATGATCCATCACAGGGTGAAAGAAAATGTAACGGACAAAGAACAATCTATTGAATATAATAAAAAGCAATTTACTTGGAATAATAAACAAAAGTCAATTTGGGAAATAATGAACTTTGGTCTAATAAACAATGTAGATTATTCAAAAATACCGGAAATGGACTCTGGCTATGAAGCGGAATTCTCAGTCGACTTTGACCAATTAAAAATCAATACTATCTTAACATACGAAGGTAAAAGACAACCTTTGAAAAAAATTGATTTTAGAGTTAATTTATATTATCAATTAACTCCTCGCGAAATGAAAAGAGTAGTAAGATATTCTGACAATAATGAAATCGTATATGAAGGTTTTGAATATGAAATTATGATTCAAAATCGACAGGAAATAATATCTATTTTTAAAGATCCGAAAACTGGAAAGGGATTCATCTCAAGAAACTATGCTGACGAATGAAGAACTATCACTAATCGAGTAGACGGTCCCACCAGAGATAACTGATGGGATGCGCCTCTCACACCACCGTACGTACGGGTCTCGTATACGGCGGTTCGGAACACCATAAACTACAATGCTCTTTGCACCATCGTAGCGTAGTCTTTTACTTTAAGCAAAGGCTATCGTGAGATTCCAGAGCGAATTTCAGACGATATTCCGTTCAGTCCTTCCCAGATTGTGAGACTTC
>Ga0209187_1000282_pt1 | contig 104137 bp, 121 predicted proteins | sample BantaG_FD_187430 | JGI IMG/M metagenome (GOLD analysis project Ga0209187, IMG submission 187430) | Marine algal microbial communities from Bantry Bay, Ireland - BantryBay_4 metaG (SPAdes) (version 2) | ecosystem: Host-associated > Algae > Red algae > Unclassified | place: Bantry Bay, Ireland...
GAAACTTCCTCTAAAGACCCTTTTAGGGAAATTGCCGGACACAAAAAGACACCCTCCGCCCTTGCAACTCAGGTTGAATTTTTAACCTACCGTTTTTATTTGTTTTTAAACCGGACAGCAGTGGGTTAAACCCCGTTTCCGTTTCAAATTAAAGACCGGTTGTTTTTCTTGAGAGATAATCAGGGATTTTTAATTTACGCCCTGAGTTTATTTGTTATCATTGCTCTGATTGGTGCTTTGTTCTTCTTACCGCTATTGATTTTTTCTGACGATGCAAAAGGGTTGTTGAAGAAAATATTACGAAGACGCTAAGCTCCAAGTGTATAGAGCTTAGCGTTATAAAAGTTAAATACTTTTAGTCTAAAAGAATGTCGAATTGATGATGGTTAATGACTTCTTGAAGAAGTTTTTTTGAATCAATTGGGCCAGCTTCAAATTCTGATTGTCCAAATATGGCATGAGATTCTTCTTCTAAATAGATGACTGATTCTGCCTCGTAATTCTTTTTAACGGCTTCAAGAACGGCATTTTTAATGTTAAAAGTTTTTCGGGTGAAACTGTGCATTTTTGATCTAATATTAGAAAACTCAAGGGGGAGAAGCTTTCTTGAAACATGAGTGGTTCTTTCTGGGAGATTGTCGATGGATCCTTTTAAAATAAAATTCAAATTATCTTTAGTAATTTTGCTAATAGATATTGAAATAGATTGATCTTGAAAAGTCATTTTTCCCGTCTTTAGACCTTGAATTAAAACTTCACTATTGAATTTAGATACTCTTTCTTCTTCTCTATCCGATAAAACTAAAAAAGGAACGTTATCCGCTTCATTGTAGAAGTTAATAGTATCTGTACACGATTTATCTGTAGAAGTTTTTTTCTCATAACGACGGTCTGCTTGATAGACAAGTGAATCCTTAAGAACGAGTAATATTTTAATGTTGGTATGCTCTTTAACTTCGCAGTCCTTTTGGCCCTGAATTACACTGTCTTGGGCAAATGTAAACTGATTTCCTTCTTTTAAAAGCGTTTCGTTGCTTTTAATTAAGCTTTCTAAATGGGTCACAACTTCTTGTTTGTCTTGACTCAGTTTTGCGTCACTTCCACAGTTCGAGAGTCCAGCTGTTAGAGCGAAGAGGATGAATGGGGTTAATTGAAATTTTCTAGTATTTTTCATGTTTTTTTCTCCTATTTTAAAATAGTATCTTGAAATATAGTGCAAAGTTGGGGCCAAGCTTAAGTTGCTGCTTTCTATGGGCGAAAACAGTAATTGTTTAGTCAGTGACTAGCGTAAATTGTCTTTTTAGCTCAAATTAACTTTTAAGAATTTTCTTTTTCCAACTTTGAGGACGCCATTTTCGTTGAGTCGAGTACTGCTTTTGGGTCAGCTATTTTCTCTCCATCAATATCCATCAATAGACACGGCGTTTTGAGAAATTAATCTTCTGGCCTCAGTTAATGACTGGCGAGTTCTTTGTCGACCATGAGCTTGGTAAGTGATAATAAGACAACTGGGGACGGAGCAACAGAAAAAGTTACTCCGTCCCCCGTGTTTTTTCTTGGGAAGCTCAACCCTGAGTCATTTCAGCACATTTTATTCAACAAGTCGCAAATGAGACCTTTTCAAAGAAGAATTCAAAAGCTCCAAAGTCTTTTCTTTTGGCCGTATGTATTGACCATCTTTTCTTGTAAGGATACCGGAGAGACTCATAGACAGGCCAAGGTAGTCTCCAGGCGCCAACCGACGACTTCTAATTTCATACTCAACTTGAAAGCGAAAGTCATTCATCGCGCCTAGTGTTGATCGACAATTCGTTTTAGCAAAAACAATGTTTTCCATCTTCCCGAGCTCATTGGAAGCAATTTTTTCAGAAACACCAATAACTTGGAATACTTTTTTGAGTTCTATCAAAAACCGATCATGCCAAGAAGAATACGGAGCAGCCTTACAAATGACTGCCAACCTTGATTTTTCAGACAAACTCATAACAAGCTGGTGCCTGGCAATGTTCAAATTTATGGAACTCCAGTCCCCTAAAAGCGAATCCGAAACCTCATTGTTAGGAAGAAGCTTTATTTTCATCTTTTTAGCCAGGCTAGCGGTTGGACGAATAATGAGCATTCAACTATCTCCTCTCATTTGTTTTTCAATGCCAGATTAAGATTCTAAGCCGCATCATCAAGACTCAAGTCAAATCCAGAATATAGTGGAATAATCTTTTGAGGTGATTTTTCTAGCTCTCCAGTCTGCAGTTCTATAATACCTAGTGCCCCAAGGAACTTTACATCTTGGTAAACATTTTTGTAATCTTTGTTGAGCATTTTTGCCAGCTCTGAAATTGAGTCCGGCTGAGAACTTATAATCAAAGACAAAAGCTTAAGCTTAGACTTTGAAAAAAGCTTTGCAACAACAGAATAGTCTGAAACATAAAGAATATCTTTCTCAACAGAATGCACCCCGCCCTTCAGCGCATTGAGTATTTCGTTTTTTCTACTCTCTTGCGAAATAAATTTTATTTTAACTTTTTTTAATTTCATACATTAAAACCTTTCTTTTGAACCAGTGAAAAAAAATCTTCAATAAGTTGCTCCTGAGAAACAAAACAGTAAGGCAACTCTTTCCCATCAAGGTGATAGTGATGCCCTTTAGGTTTATGGTTATCGAAACCAACTAGCACTCCATTCGCAAAAGGGTTCACCAAATAAAGAGAGTATTTTAAGCCTTCGGGGTAATACTCATCTTTCTTTAAACGAAATACTTTCATTTCTATGATGGCACTTTCCTCACCTTGCCGAGCAAGAACCACATACTTTCGGTGAAATAGAAGTTCAGACTCACCCATATATGGTAATTTTACCATAATACCTTACAAAAACAAAAGAAAAAATGAGAACTGGCCCCACCCTCACTTAGTAAAATCACCTGTTGGGACACATGTGGGTACACACTTAGATTAAACAGAAAAAGTGGTCATAAAAAAAACAAGATAGACTCAGAAACGGTGGACACCGCCTCCACCAAATTTTTAAAAACTAGTCTGGCACTTTGGAGTTAACCCCCATCTCATTTTAAATTCATTCTTCCGACTCGAAAATCTTAGAATTTCCGAGACTTATAGAAATTCTACAGGAAAGCCCGCGTTTTGAACAGAGGAAATTATCCCCAGAAAATGCCTGTTGGATCATTGTCGACCTCTTCTTTGAGGCTATCAAAGTTTCCTCGAATCTCATACTTCAGCTCGACTTGGTCTCGTGCGTGGGGAGGGACTCTTGAGTTGCAAAAACTGCTTAAAGTCTTTTCAGCTTTCATTTTTTGAATTTCAGGTAAAGGCATCTTCTCTCTCTTTTTAAGCTGCTTTAGGAGGCTTAATTTTCGCCCCCGTGGAAGCAATTATTTTTATTAGTAGATCACAACTTACAGTCACAGACGCACTGTTTTTTACTGCTGAGACCTTGCTTCTTGCAATTCCTGAGCGTTTAACAACTTCATTGACTTGAAGGCCTGACTCTTCAATCGACTTAACAGCCAAAGCAGTTAAGTCAGCCTTGTATTTCATAAGGGCAATATCACTTTCAGAGAGCCCAAGAAGTTCTCCAAGCTCTTTGGGGTTCTTTACTGTTGTATAGGTCTTCTTTCTATACTTCATAAGTCTAATTCCTCTAAAAGTTGCTTTAGTCGACGCTTTCCAGTGCCGAGTTCTTTCTTTGGAGTCTTCTTTTTAAAAGCATGAAAGACCAATTCTTAATTTCTTCTTTAGCTCCAGAAGAAAAATAAACTGAAAGCCACTTCATGCACTTATTGTCCCACTTTTGGGACGATAAATCAACCCCTTCTTTTCTTCCATAAAACCGACAGCTTGTGTTTGATTACCCATGATTCGAACACGACATGCTCGCCTCCACCAATTGTCAGATAAGACAGACATAAAAAAGCCACCTTTAAAAGTCAACACTGATTTTTTAAGCTTCAACGATCTTTCCAAATAAAGGAGAATTTATTCCAACAACGCGAATATTTTTTTTCAACAAATAGCTATCTTCTCCCGGAATAACAACAATAAGCTCATCAAGAGCAAGCGACTCTAAAGCAGAAAGCATAGACTTTGTGGACTTTGGAGCACTGGAATATTTTATTTCAACGCCTATTTTTTTGTTTTCACGCTGAATAAAAAGATCTAATTCAGCGCCACTATGTAATTTCCAAAAAAAAGAATGCTGTTCTTGCAAGTTAAATTGACGAAAGAATTCTTCGACGACAACACTCTCAAAAGACGCCCCAAGCTTCACATGCTTTTGCAAAGCATCATGATTTGAAATGTCTAATAAGCTATGAAAAAGGCCCGTGTCTCGAATATAAATTTTTGGATTTTTCACTTCTCTTTTTTTTAGGTTAGAGTGCCATGGCTTTAAGATACGGATCATAAAGGTTGCTTCTAAAATATAAATATATTTTTTGACTGTGCTGTCTGAAACTTGCAAGGATCGAGCAAGTTCTGAGTAGTTAACAACTTGCCCCTGAGAATGAGCCAACATCGTCCAAAATTTTCTCATGAGTACTGGAGAAAGGTTAAACCCAAGCAAAGAAAGGTCTCTTTCTAAAAAACTCTTCACATACGCCTCTCTCCACAGAACACTTTTGGATTCACTTTGTAAAACAGAAGCTGGAAAGCCTCCTTTTTGCCAAAAGTTTTTAAAATCAACCTGCAACAATTCTTCTTTAGAAAAAGGAGCCAACTCTTGAAAGGCAATTCTCCCTGATAGTTTTTCCGAAGAATGTTCAATCAGATCCCTTGAGGCACTCCCAAGAATAAGAAACTGTTGATTCACCTGGGGGTGATCAACGAGGTAGCGCAAAAGAGGGAAGATTTCTTTTTTTAACTGAATTTCATCAATAACAATTCTTCCCTGAAGTGACTCTAGAGCTAATTGAGGATCATCCAACCGTGAAAGGTCCCGAGGGTTTTCCAGGTCAAAATGATGCTCACACCCCATTTCCATGGCCAAAGTTGTTTTTCCACATTGCCTTGGACCAACAAGTGCCACAATCGGAAAAACATCAAATAACTTGTTAATTTTATTGATGTATTGATTTCTTATGACCTTTTCCATGTTAATTTAGAATAACATTTATCCTTGAAAATTCAAGGCTGAAGCACGAGTTTTCAAGGATAAAATAGGGGCAGATCAATTCATTGGCAAAGGACTAGAAAGCAAATTGAGCATAGCGACCTTTCACGCCACTGCTACAATAGATTTTCAATAAATCATTTTATCCTTCAGATATATTTCAAGAGATTTAGATTATTTAAAGACGGAGCATAAAGAACATGGGATCGAAACAAACTTATGTTTATCATTTCGAGTAGTTAGATTGCTTCGTCCCTACTTTTCCTTGTCCCTACTTTTCCGTTCCTTCAAAAGTAAAGGTTGGCAATTTTAGTTTTTTTGAAAACTGATAGCTTTCATCAGAAAGGATTAAAAACGGAATCCACAGGTCTGAGGAGTACACCCTCTCGCCCCAGGAGTCATATCCCAAAGAGTTGGCTTAATCTCTTCCTCTAAAGGACTTCCTGCCTTTGGATAAATAAAAAGAATCGACTTCTTGAAATCCTCATTAGTAACTCTGTTACCATTTGTCGCCAAAAGAGAGAACTCTGGAAGCGTCGTTCCCTCCAAATGCCGGGCTCCTTCATCATCTTTGGGTGCTGGAATATCATTCGGTAGTCTTGACACGTCTCTCATTTATTCTACCTCTATTTTATCACTAAATTAGAATACTTTTTTGCGATATTAAAAGCATACTTTAATCCGAACAACCTTCCCACGACTCAAACTCAATCCTTAAACCATTAGGGTCTTGTACATAAAATCGATACGGTCCTTTATTTTGCCCGCCAACTGGACTTGTTAAACCAGGTATAAGAGTATTTAATTTTTGAAATTGTCTCTCAACTTCACTTGATTGCTGAAACTCAAATCCAAAATGTCCAACTATTCCGGCACCATCTCTTGCATGCTCAGAAAAGCTAAAGTTAACAATAAATCCATTTACTTCATATGAAAGAAAATTGTTTTGTAAAGATCTATTTTTTAAGCCTAAAATATTTTCCCAAAACTCTTTTGTTTTGCCGATATTTGATGTCTTAAAAACAATGTGTGTCATTCTGCAATCTTTCATTCTAACTTTCTTAAAAATTTTTTAATGGAGTCAACGCTATGTCAGCTACACACGTATCAATGTCTTTTGGAACGCCATGAACATCTCCACCAACAAAACCAATGGTTATGTGTGGGTGCCAATTTTTAGAATTAAAATAAGTTTTTTTACCAGTAAAGCCAGCTCTACTCTCTAATTCTTTTTGGATTTCATTACGCACTAGAAATAATTCTGGAGAATCAACAACTAAATAAAAAACATCATTTCCAGAATCATTTGTTTGTCTTCCAACACAAAGTACTTTAAATTTCTTATTCTGAAGAGAACTAAAGTATTTTTGATGCAACTCAAGGCTACTTATTAAATAGTGAATACCTTTATGGTCTGGCGTGAACCAACCTTTAGCTTCAGGAGGAGTAATAACGGTAATATGAGATTCTCCTCTGTCTTTAAGATTAACTCCAAATTTTCGATTGATCTGAGGAATTAAACTCCGAACTGCTTTGTAGTTTACGTTTCTAATTAGGGCCCCATCTTCAATAAACTGAGAGGAAAATGGAAGATCAGAAAAGATAGTTTTAGAAACATTAATATCTGCAAATGATAGACTTGAAGAAATGATTAAAATGAAAATAGCTTTTATTTGACTCATAGGCGTCTCCTTCTAAATATTGACATTGAACTTACAGGATAATTTAACTCTATTCATTCAAAATAATCTGGATTTAAGAAGTTTTTTTACAAATCTGAGTCTGAACGACTTCATTTGAGCTATAATCTAAAATATGCTCAACTCACTCATCATACTAAGCCTTTTAGTCTTTGGTAATTTATACTCTTCCGTAGACATAGACTTAAAAAAAGAGCTGATGACTTGCTCTGGAACTGAAAAGCCATCATGTCGATTGAAAGCTCCGGAGAACCCCATAATCGTACAAAGACACAAAAAATGCCCTCAAGGTTATTACCGAAACAGCTCCTCCACAGGAGGCGACTGGTATTGTATCAATCAATCACTTTGCCCGAATGGAGGAGTTTGGCAGGAAAACACAGAGGTTCTCAAAACCAACCTTACATGCGGTAGTCCAAATAAATTCAATGAACTATTCTTTCATGCTGAAACTGGCCATTTCCATGAAATAAGGGCTGTCAGACCAAGAACAAAAGCTACACCAGGACTATTTCTTTTAGATGGAGACGGCCCTAGCTGCAAGTACGATAAAAATGGTGAACTAATATCTGAGAAACACTTTGATGGACAAAAACTCCATGGACCCTCATTTGAACTAAAAAATAAAAAGCTGATCTCTTTTGCCTGTTATAAGGAAAATGAGCTTCAACGAAGCTTAAAAATCTCGAAGGATGAAAAAAGTATAAATGAGTACAACAAAAAATCTTTATAAAGGAGTATTCGCATGAAATTAAATTCCATTGGCACCGTTAAGTCGACAAGATCTGAGATTAAAGATGATTTATGGGATTCTGAAAACTCTTATATAGAATTAAGTTCAAATTTTTCCGAAGAAGCACTGTATGGTTTAAATGATTTTTCTCATGTTGAGATTATTTTTTTTATGGACAAGGTCAATCCTAAAAAGGTTGTTACAACCGCTCGCCACCCTAGACACAGAGAAGATTGGCCAAAAGTAGGAATTTTTTCTCAAAGAGCTAAAAATAGACCCAATCAACTTGGGCTAACAATTTGTAAAATAAAAAAAGTTGATGGAAATAAGCTTTACCTAGAAGGACTTGATGCCATTGACGGCTCTCCCGTCCTTGACATAAAACCCTGGGTTAAAGAATTTGCTCCTAGAGGGAAAGTCATACAGCCGGAATGGATTTCTGAATTGATGAAACAATATTGGGAATAAATAAAAAAATTAGAACGAAAGTGTTGCCTTGTCGGACAGTGGTGCACAGACTTTAAAATGCTTTATTTCACAAAAAACAGAAAAAAGAAATGCTCAATGCTCGTTATTTGGGTAAAGAACTAAAAATTGCTGCGCACTTTTTCCACCTTGATTGGATGCTTTTTTTGTATCTGTCATCAAGATCAGCGCGGGCTAGGTTTTCACTCAAAGAACCATTTTGAAGTATGATCCACTCCTTACCAGTCCACAGCATATGTCTTGGAGTTAAAGCGCCAATATAAAGCCTGAGATCAACTAATTTTTTAAATAGATCGTCTAAAGAGCTCATGGCAGGATGAGTAAAGTCAATCTCTCCTTTATGAAATTTTTTAAGCAGGTCTTTACCATTTTCTCCGCTGTAGCTTTTCTGAAGAAGATAACTATCATCTCCGCTCATGACAGAAGGCACTGGTACAGCATAGTCGTCCAGTAGTTTTAACTGCCTTTGTCTCCACCTCGTAAATTTTTCCTGATCTTCCTTAGATTTTGACAATGGAATTCTTAACGTCAATTGCTCACCAGACAAATCTTCGACTAAAGCTTCGGAAAAGTATTTATTTTTTTTGAAAGTCTTAATTACTTTAAACTTTTTTTGATTTTTATTTTTAATGATTGTGCCTATCTGTATTTTTGATCCCAACAAAGACTCAAGACTTAAGTGATGATCACCAATTTTTTCAACTTGCCTATTCGCCGGAACTGCTTTCTTGACAACTCTTCTCGTTCTAGTCGAAGGCCAGTTAACACTAAAACTTTTAAACTCTTCTTTAGCTCTTGTTTGAAAACTAGGGCTTTGAATAGTTTTGATTGACTCAACAAGCATCGCTAAAAGCTGAATTCTTGTACCTCTAGAAGACATCGTCCCAGCAGTTCCCTCAATTCTCCCAGAGATTTGCTTTTTAATTGTTGAACCAAATGTGCCATGCCAAAAAGGTTTACCGTAAGCTAAAGAGGCCGAATACGCAGAAGTAGACAAAATAGAGCTTGGAAAAGAGCTTGAGGCATAGTTTTTTACATAATCGCTCAATGAATCTGAGTAATCAAAAGCAATAACAGCACCATTGCCCCTCCCCTTGTTTGTTGACACGAATGTATATTGTTTAAAAACATCAGGAGCATTTTTCCCCTCTCCACTAAGCTTATTATAAATAGATTGTAGTATTTTGTAGGATTGGCTCTTTGAAGAAAAGCCTGTTGCATCAAAGAGAAGAACTGGGTTTCTTGTTTTACCAATACTGATCCCAGAAGACTCAACAAGCTTAATTATATCAACCTCAGATGAGTCAGAAATGGTCGGACCACTTGCATTGATCCGCTCAGTTCGATTAGCTTGACCTAAAAACGAGTAAAAAGCGTCTATAAAAACCTCTAAGCGAAAACTATCTCGACCTAAAGCAATAAAAACTCCATTAGGGTGAATTTTTGCAAAAGCAGCAATAGTCTTCTCAAGGCCAGTTAAATCAAAAGATCCTGTGGTAGAGGCTATTTCAGGATGAGTCATAAACGGATTTTTTCCAAAGTTTCCTCTGAGCACCCTATGAATGTCAGCATATGTAGGCATATCCTCTGCATCAATCAGCTGTTCTATACTTTTAGAATCACGAGCGAGAGCAGCTTTAAGGGAGTATGAGAAAAAAAAGAACAAATGGAGAAAAAGAAAATATTTTAAACAGGTTTTTATTTTTAAAAAATTCAAAATTTTACTCCTCCTAAAAAATAATCTCTTAACAAATCAAGATTAAATACTTACAAAATTTAACTATAAAACTTTCTGTTAAGCTTCAAGCCTTATTCAGCTAAATAGCTGAATTTACGGTCTGCAAGATTTTATTTACTTGAACTTTTAATTCATTAAACCTAACTTACGCGAATGCTATTAAAAAGAAATAAGAGTCTTTTTACATTTTTAGTTCTTTTATTTTTAAGCCCAGTTCTGAGTTATTCTTTTGACCTTCAAACTCTACTCAGAGACGATAGGCGCCCAGATATTTTAAATTTAGATAAACAACTAAAAGCAGCAAAAGATGCTCTTCCTCTATCCTCTTATTCGGTAGATCAAGACATACTTCCTGTTATTGAAGAACTTTTGGTTGGCGTACTCAATAAATCAGAAAAAAATGGAGTTGTTTTTCTTGGAAGAGATTGTGATCCCGTATTTGACGCTCTTCAAGTAGTGCTCAAGAAACACCCAAATAGAGTTTCTCTTTCTAAAAAATTTTTTTTGCTTAACCTATCAAGACCCCTAGCCCAGCAATCCACTCCAGATCAATTAAAAGCATTTCTTGAAGCAAACGGAATAGACGTTAATGGATTACTTAATGGAAAAAAATCTTACCTGTTTTTTGACACAGGACGAAGAGGCTCAATTTTTGTTGCGCTCTTCTCTAAGCTTGCTGCCACCTTGGCAATGGACAAACGCAAAAAAGCACTATCAAATTTACTTAAAAATGCAAAAGTTAAGCTTGTTGTTTCTGAGGGGACTGACACCTCTAAAGAGACACTAAAAGAACTTGAAAAATACCCACATGACTTAACACCTGAAAACATAAAGTCTTTTCTCAACTCATATTTATACTTTCCAGTATTATTCTCAACTGACAAGCAATGGACACAAGCCCACTTACCTAGCAGTAGTCAAGATCGGTATAGATGGGTAGTCAGCCACATAGAAAGAAGTCCAAAATGGAATGATCGAGCTTCTTCTCTAAGTACTGACGGAAAAAGTGTTTCTCAAACTAGCGCTCACCCTAGGGACACCCTAGATAGGTCCAGCTATATTGCCTACCAACTTACTCTTATTGATTATTTTAGAAAATCAGTGACTAAAATTAACAACGCCCTTAAAGCATTAATTCCAAAAAAAAATTTACCACCAAAACAAAAAGTAACTTCTGCAAAAAAAGCAGTAGTACCAACTCCTCAAACAGATTCAAAGATTCACAAAGCGAATATATCTCTTTTCGGAAAAACTCTTCAGCCAGGAGAGTTTCTGCTTATAGATGGTATAAAATATGAGATTGTTCAGTATGTTGATACAGGAAAAAGAGGCGCTGTTTATAAAGTAAAACTCGACGGAAATTACTTTGCCTTTAAAATAGCAAAAAAGAGAGAAGAAAAAACAATAAAATCTGTTAAAACAGATGTCTCTCGAGCCAAGCAATATGAAAAACATGGGATAAATCACGCTAAAGTTCTCGCCTCAGGAAATGGCTTTGTTTTAAAAGAATGGATTGAAGGCACGAGAGGAGATGAGTGGCTGCTAGAATGGCAAAGAAACGGCGCCCCTCTAAATTCTGATGCTGTCATAAAGCTGCGACAGTTTCTGAAAGATTTGGCTCTAAAAGGAGTTTATATTGGAGACCTGAACAGTAAAAACTGGATATGGGATGGTCAAAATTGGACAATTTTAGAGTCTGGCTCAATACGAATTAAAAGCTCTAACGAAACTTTCAGCAGATACCGAAAGAATATGTCTAGACGGTGGTCAAAAGTTGGACCTGACTGCAAAGTACTATTTAGAAATTTAAAGGATCAATAAAATTAAAATGTTAAAAAAAATAATATTCGCTGCATTAATGGCCTTTGTGCTTCCCTACGAAGCTGACTCTTCTCCAAAGAAAGGAGAAGGCTTTGATGCTGAAGACAACTGGAGAATGTACTTAGATGAAAGCAACTGGGGCATTCCCAGTTACGAAGGAAATGAAGATGATCAGACCAGCTCTTATCTTGAAGAAGAAGAAACTGAAGTAGAAAGAATTGACGAGAGCGAGTATTTAGATATTTTCATCGACCTCGATGAGACCTTGCTCTCAAATGATTTGAGGTCATTCAATGTTCATGGCCTCGAGTATTATAGTGAAAGTATCTTTTATTCTGATTCTACTAGAAAGTTTTACCGCCTTCATCCTCATGCATTTTTGTTTTTAGAGTCATTAAAAAATTTAGAAATATTTTTAAAGGACACACCGTACACATTAAGAATCAGTTTTTTCTCAAATCATGTTAGCCCTGGTAGAAACCTCGACGTCTTAAAACAAGTGATGTTGAGCCCTGACGAATCGGCATTCGACTTAGCAGAGGGTAGAGTATTTTCTATTCATGATGCAATTCATTTAGTCGGCATGGAAACAAAAAGCAGTCTCGAATACTCTTTGCAGGAACTGCTAAAACAAGAAGGAACAGACTCTTCTCATTATGGCTTTCCAAAAAAAGACCTTACTTTACTACCTGGAATTACTGTTGATCCTTCAAGAGCAATTTTAATTGATGATGCCAATTCAAATTCTGTAAGTGGGCAAGAGGATAGTATGTTACTTTTTCAGGAAGGAAGAAAAAATGACCTTGTACGCATAAGAGGTTTACTTGATGTTGTTGTAGAAAGATCTGTTTCAGGCTCTAAAAGCTTTGCCGCTCAACTTGCTCACCAACTATCTTTAAAAAGAAAGTTTAATTATGAATTAAGAGGAATTGAGGTTCTTAAAGGACTTGATCCAACATTTTTACTAGAAGGAGAATCTGTTCCAAAAGCGTTCTTAGCTCCTTTTGACTTTTTTGATGACTCTGAAGATTTTCAATCAAATATGGATGCTGCAAACAGACTTCTTTCCGGTTCAAGATTTCATGTTGACTGGAGTTTAAACAAATATGGAAAAGTTACCCCTGTACCTAGGAAAAAAGAAGTTAGCTGCCCGTCTCAAAACTGGACAACTAAAGAAATCATAGGACTAAGAAACTCCCTTAGCGGTATCGCAGGTAATCATGATATTCAAAAACTACGACCAATGCTTCGAATGATTCTCAAAAAAAGAGGGAGTGGCTTTTCAAAATCTATTCAAAAAGAAGATGTTCTTGTAAGTGCAGAAGGCAGAATTTTACAAGTAGAGTCGAGCGGAAGAAAAGGCTCTAAAAACAAAGTATATAAAGTTAAAGACCTCTCTACAGGAAAAATTTTTGCACTAAAAGTCTCTAAAGGTTCTAAAAAAGATTATAAATATTCATGGCGTGAAACTGAATCAGCAGATTTTATTGATGAAGCTAAACATTTACATTTTTTAAATAATCAAGCTATTCGCTCTACAGAAGCTGAAGAGGGAGAAGCTTCTTTTTTACTTACTAAATGGGTAGAGGGTATAACAGCTAGAGAATTTTTATTTTATAAAAATTTAAAACTTAAAGGTTATAGAAAAAAAATTCAAAGCTCGTTGGCAGATTTCATAAGACACCTAGCAACCTCTGGCGTTATACTTGAAGAGCTAAGCTCAAATGACCTCATTTGGGATGGTGTAGACTGGGTCTTAGTTGATGCTGCAAAACTGAAAACCTCAAATAAAAAAGAACGTAAAATACGTAACGATTATGCCAAGATGGTTTTAAACTCTTGGATGGATAAAAAAAGGTTTACTTTTGCTTGTGGAAGCCTTTTGAGACAAATAAGAAAGTAAGTAGTTGATTTCTCAAAAACAAGAGCCTTGATGCACGGCGAAAATAGCTGTAAAAATCAATTTACATGCCTACATACACCCTCCAAAGACTCTTGTTTTTAACTTTTGTACTCATTAACTTTTCAGCTTTTTCGACTAGTTCTAAAGCAACTTTTAAATGCCAGAAAGTATTAGCATCGATGAAACTTGATGAAAAAAGCGAAGAAGTTATTCAGGAATTATATAATGAAGAATTTGAAAGGATGAAAGCTGATATAAGCTCCCTCCAAGAAAGCCTCAATAATGAAGATAAAGGACTATTGGCTCGTTTAATGGGACTTTTTAGAACTCCTAAAAAAGAAACTCAAGCCCAAGCTGAGATTAAAGAAATAATAAAAAATCAATCTGACTTAGAATCTCAAAGAGAACAAGAGCTCATCGATTTTCAAAGTGATTACAGAAATAGTTTTCTTAGAAAAATAAATAAAGATACTCGCTGGGCAACTCACGCACGTGATAAAATTTATTATGAACAGTTAAAAAAATTAAATGCACAAACAGTGGTCTCTCTAATGATAGGTTCACCTGGGGGGAAAAAAATACCTTCAACAGAAAAAAAAATTAGAGAGCTTGTTCAAAGCCTCACAGTAAATGGAGTTCAAGTAATATATGATGCGGATTCTCAATATGCTCAATTAATCAGTGAAGAAAGTGGAGCTTTGGGAATTGGAATAAGCGCTGAAGCAAAAAAGAAAAAAAATTTAAAAAATCAAAAAGGAAGAGTTTTTTCTATTGAAAATTGTTATATGAGAAGAAATATTTTTCAAGAAATTGCTGAGATTAAAATTGCCTCAACAGATTCGCCATACGGAATAGGTGCAATAATAGAAAACAACCATACTGTTATCTTTGACTCTGAAAAACATTTAACTGATGAGCTCAAGGCGCAAATCTCTTCTTGGGAGTCTAGACTTAGGGCTGGACCTTATCACCTTGGAGTAAGATCACCTCAACTAAGTGGATTTTCAAATATTTCAGAATTTAGAAACAAAATACTTAAAAAGCTTAAAACATTCAAGCAAGACCCTGAGAGCAGCTCTACGGGCTCTATAGCTGATAAACTAACTCATTCCGAAATTGCGAAAACTTTAGACTTTGCTGATCAAATGACAAAAGCTGAAGAAATGATTGCTGGTCCGCAAGGTGCAGTAATTTTTGGCTCTTCAAGAAGTGAAATTCTTATTGATCAAGAGGTTTATGATATTGCCGCCCTCCAAGGAGAGCTGAGTATTCCAGTCACTACTGGGGGAGCTGGAGGCCAAATGAAAAATGCAAATTCTGGAGCAAAAGAGGCTGGAGGTCACTCTATAGGAATCCCTATGGGAGGGGCATCGATGCTATCAACGGAAAGAACCTTTGCTAGAAGCGACCAAACGCAAACTATTCCAGTGAATGGATTTATTCAGCGAATTCCTCTCCTTGCCCAAAACAAAGAGCTTGTTCAAGTTGTCCCTGGTGGGATGGGAACCATCAGAGAGGTCTCTACTGTCCTTGGGAATATGGCTAATCCAGAAAGCACTCAACAGCTTATTTTTATTGACACCTATTATTATCAAAGCATCTACAACTTTATTCTTAAGCTTGGGCTTCCCGAACATATAAAAAAAAGAATTCACCTCATTGAATTAAATGATTCGGCACTAAAAGAGTTACTAGATAGATTAGTTGAAGAAAATTCTATAACTGGAAGTAATTTGTTTAGAGTAGCTGATTGATTTTACTTATTCCTTCTTTTTAAAAAACCACTTCATCCTGTAAGTTGCCAAGGCAAAACATATGACAGCAGAAAAAATATAAGTAGTTGCTGCAAGCTTAGAGGGCTCTCCGCTCAACTTCATTAAGAGTACGAGTAAAAGGAAAATATTAGGAAAAATAGAATGCAAAAGCCAACTAAAAACTGGATAGCTCCAATTTTTATTTCTATTAAACCAATTTTTTCCCACAAGGTCCTCTCTAATTTTTCTAGCAGCAATCACCCAAACAACAATATTAATAATCTGAACAACGAGCCTCATAAATTTTTCTGCGTTGTTGAGTACAGTCGATCCATACATTGATTGAATTACCGTTGCTATAAATATCCAATAGATAACAATAGACAAAATATACCTAGATTTTCTTAATTTATACACCTTTTAAATTCTCCTCATTTTAATCGACTCTCTTAATATCAATTTTGTACTTTCTGTTTTCATCCGAAAATGAAATTGAACTAATCACTTTTGATTCTTCACAGCCAAAGAGAAGCTGCTCCTTCGGCATTTTTAAATACTCAGCAAGCTTTTCAATATGCTTTAAATTTTTCAATGAAGGAATTCTCCCTGAATGAACCCAATCATGAAGCAAAGATTTTGGAATCCCTAATTCACTAGCAACAGAGGACAATGTTTTTCCTCCTAACCTTTCTTTAAGAATTTTATGAAATTCAAGCCCCACTTTTTTAGTGTATTTTGTTATTTCTTGAGCCCAAAAGTTTTTAAGAGACTATTCGACAAGTCGAAACATGTGTTCGACCAATCGAATCTTAAAAATTTAGGGATTTTTCTGGGGGCAAGCTTGGGGGCAAGTTTCAAATTGCCCCCATCAGACTTCTTTAAATTTAAGGGGTTTAGACGACTGTTCAACTCCCACCGCCTCCACCAAATTTCCATCCAAAAAAAGCCCAATTTAGAGTAACTAACTAAAAACAAAAAAGAATTTACAAGTAAAATAACGGTATCTGAGAAGACCGACATTACCTGACGTTACTGGACGTTACCTGAGATGGCTAAAACTTGGCTAACTTTTGGCTAACCCCAGGCGACGTCGATTTTTAAAAATACAGTCGACTGACCTCGAGCAGCATTCAACCACTTATTCAAGTTCGTCGAAAAAAGAGCCTACTTATGAAGAGAGGAACAATCAATATGATATTTATCATAAGAATATATTTCTATATTTTCAAAGTGGCTTTCTTACTTGGAGTGGCTGGACACTTAATTGAGGCAACTGGTATTATGCAAAAAGAAAGTTTCAAGGCTTTCAAGCATGGTCAGTTGAATCTAAGCACGTTCAACAAATCCCTTGTTGGAAAAAAGAAATAAATCGACAGGAAAGTTTTCATGAAAATATTTGTGATCGAGTGTGACATTTGTGCGCACGCTCGATCACTTTTGTTGTCTGAAAGTGACTTTCCACCAGTTTTTCTTAAAGGAGAAAAATCAAAAATGACAACCCAAAACCATGAAGCAAAAAACCAAATTAAAGGAGAATTCAAAGAACAAAGTACAATAATTGAAACAGCAAAAAAAGCTGAAAAAAAAGACAATCGACTCGTCGTTGCTTACGCAAGGACAAGCACTCAAATGCAAGAAAAAGGACTTGAAAGCCAAATTAGAGCTATAAGAGAATATTGCAAACAAAATGGGATCACTGACTACCTTCTATATAGTGATGAAGGCATCTCTGGGACTAAGAACTCAAGACCCGCCCTTGATAAAATGATGAATGCAGTCAGAGAGGGAAAAGTCTCTAAAGTCATCGTCTATAGCTTTAGTAGATACGCAAGAAGTACAAGTCACCTTCTTAATGCATTGAAGGAGTTCAAGAAAATGAATGTTGAGTTTTCGAGTATCAGTGAAAGACAACTGGGGACGGAGCAAGAAAAAACACTGTATTGTTTCAGAAAAAGTTACTCCGTCCCTCGTGTTCCATAAAACTGACAACTTGTGTTTGATTTCCTATCGTTCGAACGCTACATGCTCGCCTCCACCAATTTGATTGCAATCCAGTCTGGCACTTTGGAGTTGACCCCCTTTTAGCTCAAATCAAACTCAAGCTTTCCATCTGTAGTTGTCCACTTAAGCTTTAACAGCTCCTTTTTTTCGCCCACCCCATTCCAACAAAGTGTGAAAGCTTCATCTTGTAACTGTAAATATGTTAAAAAGCTTTCTTTTTCTATGGAAACAGAGCCCTCTTTTGAAGCCTCAGGATGATTCAAAATAAAGTCTAGAGCCGACAATTCTCTTAAGAAACTAATCTGTGAGCTTGAGAAATCGACCTCTAAAAGATCAATAATCTTAGAATGTTCAACTCCAATCAAGTCTAGACTATCTTCCTTAACTCCAAAAGTCTTTAAATAATTAGAAACTAAAAGTTTAAATTTTAACGTACCAACAACTTTAAAAACTGTAGGATAATAATCAGACAAGACTTCTTTCACTGAATTAAAAAGGTTTGATTGGTAGACCCAAATATTTTTGGTAGACCGAAAGCTACTTAAGAAATCAGAAGAAGACCCTTTTTGCGGATCTTTAATAAGCTCAGATAGCGATTTCAACTCTAGACTCAATGTCAAGTTTAGTCTCCCCTAAAATAGTATTTTCAATCCCCTGTCTGACCTCCATGAGTTTTTGAAAAGTAGGAAGCTTTTGGTCCCTCTCAAAACAAACAAGAGCCTTATTAGTAGCGTCTATTGATTTTAAAAAGTTTAAACTTCGCTCAGAAGGAAGGCCTCCATGTGTATCGACCCAGACGCCATCTATGAGCTCTCCACCTGCAATATGATACTCTGCAATTGAATTAGGGTCTAGAAACTCCCACTGCTTTTGAAATGCAATTCCAAAGTTTTTTTCATTTATTTCGTAATTATTTAAGTCAACAATTAATTTGCACTTGGTGTTTTTAACGATTTCTGAGAGCATTTCAGCTTCATCATAAACCGAAGATTTAAACTCCACATAATAACTCAAATTTTCAACCGCAATTTCTCTCCCCAGCGCATTTTGTATTGAATTTATACGCGCACTACAGTTTGCGACGCTCTCTTTGTTTAAAGGAATTGGTAGTAAATCATGGTGATGAAAATTGCCATGTTTTTGCATACACAAATGATCGCTCACCAAAATTGGATTCAGCTTGTCACAAAGACTTCTAATTTTTTCAATATAAGCATTAGAAATTAAATCAACTCCACCAATATTCATGCCCACACAATGAAGAACTATAGGATAAATTTTTGAAATATCAATTACCTTATTTAAATTAACTTCGTCTGCAAATAAATTTTCAGCAATGATTTCAAAAAATGAAACTCGTGGTCTCAGCTTAAGGACATCATCCACATAGCGAAGGCGTAGGTTTAAGCCTACGCCATTTCGATTCAATAACTTAGCTTTAGACATTGTCTCCACCGATGAATTTCTTCAAAGGTTTCTGCTTTTTAACAACTTTGCCATCTTTAACCCACTTTTTTCCACCCATGTTTTCACACAGTGGGCCGTCTGGAAGATAAACCCACTCAGTAGGGTCCAAATTCTTGGTTGCCTTTCCTGAGCAATCATGCCTTCCGTCAGTAGAACCACAACCATTGTAACCTGCTTTGGCAACGCCTAGACACTTAACAACTGTAATATCTTTTTTACTTGAAAGATTACTCGTAGCACTCGTCTTATCGCAACCACCTAAAACAGCAATACCAGTCATTGAGGCAAGTGCCCCGGCTAAACAAATTTCTTTTTTCATTTTTTAATTCTCCTTTTCTAATATTAGCGTATTCGCAAAAAGACTGAGAAAGGTTACATATTAAAATAAAAACGCAGCGCGCAATTCGCAGTAAAAGATAATAGCATTCAAAAACAGAGTGTGCCCCTCAAAAATTAACCGGTCTCTTTACTTTTTTTCGCCTTTCCCTCAGCTCCGAGGAGGCGTTGAAAAATTCCAGGCTTCGAATTATCTATTTCAACACGACGTGGTTTTGCAACAGCATTTTTAGGAATCGCTAATCGTAGAACACCATCTCTAAGTTCGGCCTGAACTTTTTCGATTTCGACATTTTTCCCAAGAGAAAAAATCCTCTCGAAATTCATGCCTCCGCGCTCAACATGATTTACTTTGGATTTTTTTTGGGAATCTAACGCTATTTTTCGACTGCCTCTGACAACGACGCGACCATCCGGAGAAACCTCAACATCAAGATCCCTTTTTTTAAATCCAGGTAGATCTATACTCAGCAAGTAGTGATCATCAGTTTCAACAAAGTCTGCACGAGGAGTGTTCCAATGAGTGTTTTCTACTACCCAGCTTGTACGCAATAAAGCAGGTTCAAACACACGGCTAAACACTTGTTCCATGTTATCGGTCAGATCAAAAGAATTATCAAAAAAGTCTCTATTGTTTAAGTAAAATCCATTATTCATATTTAAAATCCTCCTTTTCTTGAAAAAACTTCATATTTCTAATTTGTAACTTTAGATAAAAAAGTCAAGAGCTCAGCGGAATTTTTTTTTAAATAAAAAAAGGTAAATTTTTGGTTAAAAAACAATAGTCCAACACTACACCTTAAAACGACATTTCTATTTAATTACAGCTACTTACAGGCTTTTTTGGCTTACTAACTTGACTTTTTTTTTGACAATAATATAATTAAAGAAAAACAGGTTGAGTGCCGAACGTAAACTCTGAAAGTTGTCCAACGTGACTTTTAGAAAGGAGGTGCAAGGTACATTAAGAAAAAAAAATAACTATTATCAGCAATTAAAATGTATTTTTTTCAATTACAAATTTTGGAGGAAAATTTTATGAAAAATAGACACAAGAAGAATAAAAAAATATTTTCATTTACTAAATATAAAAAATCAAAGCGTTTATGCCGTTGTGAAATGTGTCATCAAAACTTTAGAGCGTACTCTGCCTTCGATCGAATCTGTAAAATCTGTAAAAACCGAGACGAACTTTTTAAATATGCTGAAGCGTTGCCCGACGTTTCACGCTCTTATTTACACCAAAATACCTTCAACAACTGCCATATTTGAGGAGACAGAAAATGAAAACAACAAACAGGAAACTCTTAACTATTAATAATAGATTTAAAAAAATTGAGGCCTCTGGTTTAAAACTAGACCTTTCAACTCGTTTCGCAGTTGATTCTACAATACGAAACTGGATAAAAAGAACTCAGGATGTGTTACTCTTCTCTGGAAGGCCTCGCTACAAAGTAAGTTTTACAAAATATAAACATTCCCATACTCTATTATGCAAACTTGAAATTAGGTTCAAGTTTAGAAGGTGGAAGTCTAGCGCGGCTGATAACTCTATATTTGGAGCTCTCAATAAGGCCATTCAATCTTTAACAGCTACTCCTATCATCCAAAAAAAATCAGAGACAACTAATAAAGAAATCATTACCAGAAAGAGACACGTCTTAGATTCTTTAAGAGCTAGTTGATGGAGTAAATAAAATGAAGAAAAATAGCAATCATTGGCTAGATTTAAATCTATGGCTTCCTAGAGGCCCACCAATATTAGTGTTCGTCGGTATTTTAGAATAAGTTGTCGAAGACAGTGGGAATTTCTTGTTGTAAAAATTCTCAACAAACGAAAAGACTTACTAACGACAACTGGGGACAACTGGGGACGGAGCAAAACAAAACACTGTATTGTTTCAGAAAAGTTACTCCGTCCCCCGTATTTTTTTGACCTCTTTTTCAGGCCTATATTTTAGCTGAAGGCCCTTTAAAAACATGCGCAAAACCTGATCTAAACATTCCCGGTAGTTTTTGTTATTTGGCTTTCTGAAAAATGCTGAGAGTTCGTGTTTGCTCATTGAAAAGTCTACTGAATCTAAGATCTCTTTCATTTCGTCGCTCTGTAGGTTCAAGGCAATTTTTAGTTTTTTCAAAACAAGATTGTTCGAGAGTACTTTTTCAGGCTCTGGTACTGTCTCGTCTTTTTCTCCACGGTTTTTTATAATGAAGCCATTGAGAAATCCAGCAAGTTGAGAATCACTTAACTCAAGAGCGCCTGAGTCTTCGTCCCTTTTAAGCCAGCCAACGACCTCTTCGTCGCTGACTGAGATCTTTGCCAATGAGAATATTTCAATCACCTTGGTGTTGTTCAGAGCAAAGGTATAGCGAAGACTTCGTAGGCAGTTATTATTGGTCATTGAGCGAAAGTGTAGCAGAATATTGTAGAGGCTTATAGTAAATATAAGCCTCTGTAGCTCACTTTAACTTAAAGCTCTTCCGCGAAAATTTTCTCGGTGATCTTCCAAAACTTTCCTTGTTTTCTGGCAATGACGTAATACGGCATTCGAAGAATGGGTTGAAGCTGTATCACTTCTTCAATTTTGTTAATCTCTAAATCTAATTCTGGTTTCTTCATATGAGATCTTAAAAAATTAATGTTAAATTTTTTAACGCTACTTTCATTGTTCAAGTAGTGCATTTCTTTCAGGCATTGAGCATCGTAATCATAATACTTCACTTCTAAAAAGCTGTTTCCATTTTTATCATGGCGCTTGAGCATTTCAACAGTATCAGGTTTGAGCAAATGCGTTTCTTTAGACAAGCGAGCTTGCTTTAGCTTTGCATCGGCGTCGACAAGAACACATTTGCATTTTTTACATTCTCTGGCGCTAATGTCATTTTTCTCAGTGCACTGAGGACAGATTTTATAGCGAAAGAGATAAGAACACGCTTTAAAATTAAAAGTTTCCGGGTCGAGCTCCCCTCCTCGGCACTTGCGACCGAAGTGCTCGATGACTTCTCCATCGTCATCGACAAGACCCCAGAAATTATTTTCAAAGTGGCAGGCAGGACAGCTAATGCTCACTGCAACAGAATTCGAAACTGTTTTTTTATCACTCACTTCCGGAGAGTAAATGTCATGGCTCATTCCTGTGTAATCTAAAACAAAACAGTCTTTTTTATTTGGATTGAGCCGCAACCCTCTGCCTATGATTTGTTGATAGAGGCTGATTGATTCCGTTGGACGAAGAATGGCAATGACATCAACATGAGGAGCGTCAAAGCCTGTTGTCAACACCGAGACATTCACAAGGTACTTGAGTTTTTTTTCTTTAAAGTCTGCAATAATGGCGTCTCTTTGAGAATTTTCGGTATCTCCAATAATGAGCCTAGCTGATTTTTCTGGAAGGCTTTTCATGATTTCTTCGGCGTGTTTCACCGAGCTACTAAAAATCATCACCCCCTGACGATTGTATTTCTCAGTAATGTCGACAATATTTTTGACGATTAAAGGGGTCAGTCTTTTTTGCTTTTTCAAGAGCGCTTCAACCTGATGTGTCGTATACATCTTTGACTCTGAAAGTTCCGAAAAATCATAAGAAGTCACCGGAATATCTACCTTAACCGGAGCTGTCAGGTATTTTTTTTCAATCATGTATCTTAAAGAAAGCTCGTAAATACAGCGTTTAAAAAAGCGCTCTTGTAGAGTTTTTTGCTCACCCAAGTGATTATGATTGTAGATCCACCCCACACCAAGACGAAAAGGCGTTGCCGTTAGCCCCAGAATGCAAATATTTTTATTTTGTTTTTTTAATTTCTTAATGACCTGAGCGTATTGAGACTCTGACTCCAGACTGACTCGATGGCACTCATCGATGACCAATAAACTGAAATCTTCAAAAAAACTTTCCTCAGCGTTCGCCACGGACTGAATGCTTCCAAAAATAACTTTCTGCGAAGTTTCTTTTTTTTCTAAGCTGGCAGAGTAAATTCCTGCTTTAAGCTGATAGCTTTCGTATTTTGAATGATTTTGCTCAACAAGCTCTTTGACGTGTGCCAAAACCAAAACCCTGCCCTTAGCCACTCGAGCAAGTTCGGCAATCACCAAACTCTTTCCAGCTCCAGTAGGTAGGACAATAACAGCAGGACTTCTTTTCTTTCGAAAATACTCCAGAGTACGATCAACAGCTTCCTGCTGGTAGTCTCGTAGCGTATACATTATAGCAATCTAAGCTATCCACCGTTGGATGCAAAAAAGACAATAAGACTTAGGCTCAACAAAGCAATGGCAGGGAAAGTTTTGTTTAATGAGTTTTTTACTCGAAAATGTGTGTACAAAGCGGCAAGCATTAAGAAGGCAATTCCACCAGCGCCCAAAAGAACGAGCTGATTTTCAGAACTTTGAAGCATAAAAGCAAAGGATAGTTTTAAAATTCCTACGAAGTCACGTAACCAATGAGGAATTCCATACTGCTGAAACTCACTCACAATGTTTTGATATCGAACAACCCATACAAAAAAAATAGAGGCAAGAATAATAACTTTGATCATTTCAATTACAGAAGACATTAAATAACTTGTAAATGACATCATCTTTTTTATCAATTTTATTAATATTAAAGTGAATCTTCTCATGTTATTATCTACCTATCTCCAAGATACTCACACCTTTTGGCTTTCTATGTTTCTTATCGAGTGTTTCATTTGTTTTCTATGGGATTTCATGTTTTTTCTCAGAACAAATGAAAAAAGAGTTTCTACGCTTTCAATTAAAAAATCTTCGATTTCTAGTTGGTACGCTAGAAATACTGGGAGGTGTTGGAATTATTGTTGGCTTCTATTATAGCCGTGGCTTAATACTACTGGCCTCGCTTGGACTTTTTCTTTTAATGCTTGGAGGCGTTCTTACTCGCATTCAAGCGAAAGACAGCTTTGGACAAGCTCTACCGGCCCTATTTTTCATGATTATAAATATTGTCATATTCCTAGTAGCTCTTTAATGATATTCGCGACCCCTAAACAATGAATCTCAACTGAACTAGGCGTTCAGGCTGGCAATTTTTTCTTGATCAAAGCCAACGGAATAAAGTTTTCCATCTACTTCGACGAGAGGTCTTTTAAGTGCAGAGGTATTTTCAATGAGTAGCTTTTGTTTTTGCTCAAGAGAAGCCCCCTCGTATTCTTCTCGAATTTCTCTAAAAGTGGTTCCTCTTGGATTTACCGGAAAGTCTCCCAACTCTTCCTTCCATTTATTCAACAAAGCAATCGTTGGCGGCGTTTTCTTAAAGTCCACAAAAGTATACTCTGACTTTTGATCCATTATTTTTCTGAGTTTTTTTACGGTGTCACAGTTAGGAATACCGTAGATAATAATTGCCATGGATTACTTCATAACACTTTAAGAGCCGATTAAGAATCCTTTTTCTCTAAGGCTGCTTTTAGTTTTTGTGCCATGTCACCAGCCCCACTATCGGCCAACTGCTGCTCTTGCTGCGCCTGAAAAGATCGAATGTCTTCTTGTTCAGAAGCACTGGCATCGACGTTGAGCGCATCTTTGAGCGAAAGACTGATTCTTCGACCTTCAAGATTTATCTCTTTAATCATCACAGAAATTTCTTCGCCTTCAGTGACGATTTCCTCGGCTCGTTTAATTCTTAGCTTGTCGGTAAATTGAGACATCGGAATGAGGCCATCGACCCCAGGAAGAAGTTCAACAAAGGCTCCAAAAGGCACACAACGAGAAACCTTTCCTTTGACTATTTTTCCGACATGAAAGTTTTCCGCTAAATCATCCCAAGGACTTTTTTGTAATTGCTTGATCGATAAAGATATTTTTAATTTTCCTGGGTTGCTCTGATCAATATTTAACAACTTCGTTTTTACAGAATCCCCAACTTTAAAAAGAGCAGAAACATCTTTAACTCGTTCCCAGCTAATTTCAGAAATATGAAGAAGTCCCTCAATCCCGGGACTGATTTCAACAAAAGCACCAAAAGTTTCAATTCTGGTAATTTTTCCAGAAACAGTATCTCCAGGAGAGTGCGCCAATGCAGTCTCTACTCGATGAGTTTCTTTCTGAGTTTTATAAGAGTGTCTCTTCGCAGGACGTGCCTCTTCTTTTTTAAAGGCTTCAGTGAGCATCTCCTCGAAATTTTTTGCGCTCTCATTATTTTCACTGCCTTCTGGCTCTGTGTGACTTCTGTTCATTTTCTTTAATTTCATAATTCAATCCCTAGCCTAGCACCGTTTTAAAGCATTCCAAGCCTTCTTGCAAAAAATATTAGGAAGCGAATCGAAATCATGTCAGAAACTTCGAGAACTTTTTTAAGGCCCACTAAGCTCACCGCAAGATAGAAGCACCACTGTCTATTTTCGTATAAAAAAAAGCATTGAGGGAAGGGGTCGGGCTCCTATGAGGTAAGGAGAATAGTAAAGACGCCCCTCTTCTTCAGTATCAGCATCTCCGCCTCGACCTACAACAACAGAAGAACCTCCTCCATCAAGATTCATAGCCTTTTCAACTCCCAGGCTTTGAAGAAAGGCAGCTGTCTCTGCCAAAGTTAAAGAGTGATCAAAAAGCTGCAGCTTTGAAAGAGAAGAGGAAAGAGTCTTCTTATTTGGAGCCACGCTTCTGAAGCCTCTACTTTTCTCAAAAACAAAAAAGAGCAATTCATCACCCTTTTGCGCAACAACACTACGCGATGACCTGCGAATATTATCTAAGCCTTTCACAACCTGTTGGTTTTTTACAAAATCAACATGAAAATGAGACACTAACATATCCAAAAATGTAGGGTCCTTATGTGCAACTTCAGAAATCGATTGAATCACATACTCACCTGGCTTGCTACCTGACAAAGAATAACGATTGCTTCTGGCCACCTCTTCAGTTAACGGACTCATCTCCTGAGCACCGCTTGCAATATTCCAAAAAAATAGTCTTGAGGGGGCCCCAGCTCTATACTTTATTTTCACTCCGTCCAAGTTCTTCTGTTGCGTGAAAAATGGCTGAGTAGAAAAACCACCAGCATTCATGCCCAAAACAGCTTTCGACTGGGTTGAAAGCATTTTTAATGGACTCCGTAAATGCGTTTGTGCGTCTCCAGCTCCATCGGGGTCTGAATTAATCACGTATTTAAGTCTATAAGGATTTGTTGAAACATTTAAATAGCGAATGAGATGGACATTCACCTTTCGCTTTTTAATATTTAATTTGTTTTTAAAGTCAATGGACACTTTAGACTTAGAATACTGTAGCCACTGAGCGTCTTTCCAAATATCTTTAGCAAATAAAGAAATCGTTCCTAAAGAAATAGTCATCATTAATAAAAATCTCAACAACACCGTATTTACTAAATGAATCATCTGATCTTTGCCTATTGGTAGGAGCTACTTTAGCACAATCATTGAAGTTTTATAAACAAATCTAATTTCAGATAAAAGAAGCTCTTTTGGGTTAAATTCGACCTCAACCAACATAAATCCTCATTGCTCTCAATAAACTCATATACCAACAGTGAAAAAGACACTAGAACTATAGATTCGATGTCCCAGTTTGAAGAATACGAAATCCTAGCCTCGCTACTAAAAACCCTAAAAAGCAAAGGCTTCTCTAAAGCCACTGAAATTCAGAAGCTGACGATCCCCCCACTGCTTCATGGCAAGTCAGTTGTCGGAATTGCTGAAACTGGTAGCGGCAAAACACTTTCTTTTGCCCTCCCTATTCTTCATCTTTTAAAATCTCTGGAGAATTCTGGTGACTCTGTCGAAAAAGCCAGTAGCCCTCGAGCTATTATTTTAGTTCCCACTCGAGAACTTGGAGAGCAGATTTCAAAGGTTTTTAAAGAATTCACTCACGAAACCCGCTTGAGAGTTCGAAATGCTCTCGGAAGCTCAAAACTCTCAGTCGCCAAGAAGAACATTTCAGGAAATTTCGAAATCATGCTGGCGACTCCTGGACGCCTGAAGCAGCTCAGCGAAGAAAGTTCTTTAGACTTTAGCGACACCCGACTTCTTGTCATTGACGAAGCAGATCAAATGCTCGACCAGGGTTTTCTTTCTTCAATTCAATTCATTCTCGACGCCTGTAAAGACAGCGTCCAAACAGCACTCTTTACCGCAACGGCACCACAAGCAGTGCAAGACTTCATTGCCAAGAGTTTTCGCAATGCTGAATTTTTTCAAAGTAAAAATAGTCACCAAATCAGCAGGAACCTTGAAACCTTTCACCATGATATTGCCAACGGAAAACGTGTCCCTGTTTTAAAGAAAATCCTCAACAACAAATCTTTTGAAGGTTCCACCTTAATTTTCGCAAACACCAGAGAGCAATGTGACATCATTCAAGATGAACTCAGAAATATGAACATTGAAAGCGGTGTTTATCGTGGTGAAATGGACAAGAACGAAAGGAAGCAAAATCTTCAAGATTTTCGAAAAGGAAGTCTTTCCATCCTCGTGGCGACCGATCTGGCTTCAAGAGGGCTTGACGTTGAACACATTACTCGAGTCATCAACTATCACCTTCCTCAAGATGTTGAGAATTATTTGCATCGAGTTGGAAGAACGGCGCGAGCTGGAAAAACAGGCTGCGTCCATAATCTGGTCACTGAACGCGACAAAGCTCTTATGAAGAAAATTGAATCAAAAAAACTTTGTTAAGTTGTCGTAGAATGAAAAAAGGTGACAGACCTTGATTTTCTCACAATTTGGCCTGAGCAAATAGAAAGCCAAGTTTTGCCCCGTTCCTTTAAACTCTAAAATAGATCTAGAGATTTTTTAAAATTGTGTGTAAGCTTTCAAATATGGACTTAGTTCGAATTATTATTGCCATATTTATTCCACCATTAGGCGTTTTTTTACAAGAAGGTATTGGAAAACACTTTTGGATCAATATTCTTTTGACAATTTTAGGTTATATTCCTGGAATTATTCATGCTGTATGGATCATCATTAAGCGTTAAAACTAACTCAAAGGTGAAAACAATTGAAGATCCCCTGGTTTACTCTTCATTTCATATTTGGCCTGATTCACTTATCTAAAATAACTACATTTTAAAAGAATTCTTATTTTGTAAGATGTTTAAAAATTTACACAATACTTCAACAAAGCTACAAACACTTATCAGAAAGTAGTACTATAGTGGCCTCAAAAGGAGATACGATGAATTTTAGAAAAACAATAAACAAACTTGCCTTATTGACCTTTATCTGTCTTGGGCTTCCTTTAGTGGTTTCCTGTGACAGCGAAGCTGAGGATACTATAGAAGACGTCGGAGACAATCTTGAAGATGTCGGCGAAAACATTGAAGATAAAGCTGAAGATATTGCAGATGACATAGAGGATGGCACTATAAAATAAATTAAAGACTCGCATAGTAAAGGGACTCACTTGAGAATAGTGGAGCCCTTTACTATTTAATGAAATCAAAGTCATTAATTTCAATGAGCTGAATTAATCAACAATTGACTAGAAAAACAAAGGTTTTAGAAATCTAAACACTTTAAATACAGAACTGAGAATAAATTCTCAAAAACAAAAGATAGTGTGAAGATATCAAACAAAAGAAAGGATAATACATGTTAAGACTATCAGTTACATTTTTAATAATTTCGCTCATTGCAGCTATTTTTGGTTTTGGAGGAATTGCTGGAACTTCTGCTGGAATTGCAAAAGCAATTTTTGTGTTGTTTTTAGCATTATTTTTAATTTCTGCTCTTTCAAGAGCAGTTCGAGGCAAGTCGCCCTAGTTTAATATGAGTTAAAGACACCATTAATAATATAAAAGGAGTAAAAAAATGAAGTTAGAGAATAAAAAATTAGAAGAATATCAATCAATCTGTGATGAAGTCTGTGAGACCTATCAAAAACTCGAATCAAAAAAATGGGTTCCTGAAGGTTTCGAGCTAGCCATGAAAGAGTTCCGAGATAAATCAGTGGAACTTAGAAATGGAATAGAAAAAGTCAATTCAGATTCAAAGCTCAAAGAAAACATTATTGAAGTTGAGCAGGCCGCCGATACAGTCATGAAAATTGCCAAAGGACACCAAGAAGTTCCTGAGGATTTTCAGTCTCAAGTCATTAAGGTTCACGACAAAGTTCACCACTTCAAAAAGAGTGTTTTAACTATTGAGTAGTGAGCTCAATTAAATAGTTATATTAACAAAAGAGAGCATCATAATTTATGAAGTTCTCTTTTGTTTTCAATAAATTATAAGACGTTAGGAGAGAAAAATGTATATTAAAAAATTACTCATTGTAGGTAGCTTATTCTTAGTTGCAAATCATGGACACTCTGATAAGGCTTCAATGATTTTATCTGGAGCAGTTCTTGGTAATGGTCCTATCAAATCAAATGGCTCCAATAAAAGTGATAACGATTTGAATTACGGTTTTGCTGCTTTAATTGAAGCAAATATCAATGGTCAAATTGGCATTGAGTCAGGACTTTTATGGAGTCAAAAAAGATACGTTGGCGAATTTGCAGGATTTCAAGCTACTTCAACAGTGAACCGTTTACACGTTCCAATAAGTTTAAGGTTTTGGCCAACAGACTTTATTTCATTTGCAGCTGGCCCTTATGCAGCATTTAAAGTTGGAAGGCGAAGTACTGAAATTGAGTCTGGCGCAGGAAGTATGAGTATTCAGAGTTCTGCTGACGATAGTGTCGAGTTAGGTGTTTTAGCTGCTGCAACAGTGAACATTGCTTTTTATAAAAAATTTGGAGTATTTGCTGAAGGCCGTTTCTTAGCTCCACTCAATACAAAAGACGAAGAAGATGCAAAAGAATTCATGGCATTAATAGGCATTAAATTAGATCTATAGCATTTCAAATATTTTCAGAAAGGTCTTTCATCAATAAAAATGAAAGACCTTTCAAATTTTGAATAGTACCAACATCCTTTTTTAAAATTAGGGTACACCCTGGTCGTCAGCGGGAATTCTTGCTTTAATCTCATCAAAAGTTTCTGCGAATTCATTTTTCAGTTGAATGTGATTCTTCTTTTTAATAAAATTAAAATTAATTTTTTTTGTGAATAATAGGTAGGTACTGGGAGTTTGTTATTGAACGCTGATCATAATAATGAGTCGACTAAACATGGAGAGTCAATGGAGATCAAGAGGTTTCTATATAAATCAAAAATTAGTTGTCGTAGCATAAAAGAAGGGAGCTCTCAAAACTTGAGAGCTCCCTGAAACAACTCATAAAACTTTAAATTTATTTATCGAACGCCTCTGATCTCAGGAACATAATCGCCGCGACCAATTTTAACTTTTGCACCAAACTTAACACCAAGCTCACTTCTTTTTAAATCGTCGTCAATCGTATGAATCAATCGACCATATTCTTTTACTCTTGAATTACCCTCAGCTCCAATACCTCGAAAATAAGCCTCAACGTAAGCGGAAACATTATCGGTAACGGCATAACTGACAGCTCCAGAACCTTCAAACATTCTTGCGTTCGATGACTTTGTTTCTGCTTTTCTACTGCCACCAGCACGAAGCAAATGAACGTTTTCATCTGAAAAACTTCCGAAGGCTCCAACTTTTAAATTCAATTCTATGCTCCACTTTTCTCCAGCTTGCAACTGAGTCGCTAGCATTAAATAAGGGATGGCAATATCATAATCATTAGTGATGACCCGGCCAGAATAGGATCGATCCTCACGCAATGGACTATTGACATAAGCATTACTTGCCTCAAAGTTTCCACTCATCGTCAAAAACCCTAAACCGAAAGCAAGTTTCAGTCCCTCTTGATCAAGAACTTCGTAAAGCATGTCTGCACTCAGGGCCTGAAAAGAACCATCAATTTCTGCTGTGGCTTTTTGATCAGAAACTCCCAAATATGAATAGCGGTATCCACTTGTGTGGATAAAATCAATATCTTCAAAGTTCCCAGTAAGTCCTAAGCTCTTTTCTAAAGAAACTTTTACTGAAAGTCGACTGTACTCAAGCTTCAACCATGCTGTTCCAGTTGTTGTATTCACTGGGTATTTCAAGGTACTAATATCTCCTTGAATATAGTCTTTTCCTGAAGCCTTCGTATTGACATTGCCGCCAATACTTGTCTCATGATTACCGGACTGAATTCCATAAGCGCCCCCAGCTTCTACAGAAAATTTTGAAGTTTTTTGAACTCGAACAGAGATATCTCCATCATGAGCCTGCATAAAAGTAATGGAAAAGCTCGTCCCAACAAAGAACAAAGAAAGAATCGTAATAGTAAATAACTTGATCATATTATGTTTCATAGTTTGTGTATTTCTCCTTAAATTTTTTAAATGATAATGAATGTGGCAACTATCGAGTATCACCCTAGATTTAATAAAACAAAGAAAAAGCAACCAAAGTAAAGACTTATTAAGAAATAACTTAAAAACGCCTTGCGTCAATCACAAGAAAAAGCACTACAAGCATTATTATAGAAACTATTTTTCTCAGTATTTTATGACACAGAAAAATCTAGACTGAGAGTAAAAATTAACATTGACTCCAAAATCGACTTAATGATAATTATTCTCATTAATGAAACCACTCACTCAGAAGCTCCTCAGCTGCCTAATCTTGCTTTCAGCATGCTCAGCTCCAAAGTCTACTCCGCTCAAAGTCCAAAAACAGAGTCAACTTATAGAGCTACAGTCAGATTTTATGAAAAAAGCAGAGAGCCTCTTAAAAAACATTAAAGACAAAAACAATACATCAAAGTTACTTTTAGAAAGTAAAAAACTAGGCGACGTCGGACTGAAGTTCATTGGAGAGTTCTCTAAAAACAACGTAAATTGTGAAAACTTTTTAAATATCGTGACCAGCCACTACTCCAAAATGATTTCCCTAAACCCAGAAGAACTAGACACTATTATGGAGCCCCTTTATCACAAGTCAGCAGCCTTCCCAAAGACTGAAGCTATTTGTACCGAGGTGAAAGAGTTCATTGTTCATCCAGCCACTGTTCATGTTTATGCAAAAAAAACAACGCTCAGTAACGACGATTACCTTGCCATGGAAGCAGAGATTGACGAGCTCCTTTCGCACTCATCAAACATTGAAGAGCTCGAACACATTCACGCTCGTTAAAGGAACACCTTACCCCCAGCCTAACGGCAAGGTAAAGTTATTTGAGATTGAACGGGGCAATTAAAATATTGATCTCGAAAGGGCTCCCCCCTCAAGGTCCAATGCCACCACTCTTTCTGATAGGGACGAAAGCGAGAATTCATAGCTTGGCGAAGAATTTCCCGGTTTTTATTAATTTGGGGATCCTTAAACTGAGCGCTCCAATCCGAGAGACTCTCAAAAGAATCAAACTCCGTCCCCATGGGAACTTCCTCGAAAGAAACCTTCCCGTCTTTACCGTGAAGTATCTTAAGAAGACTCACATCAACGGTACTCCCAGAAGCGTGCCTAGACGCATAATGAATTCCATTTTGAAGATAAGCCGGAGCAATCAGCTGTAAATTAAGAAGTTCGAAGGATCGAAAACGTCCTAAAATATTTAACTCAGAACTCAGGGGATCTGGCGAATACTTAAACCCAAAATACAGTAGAGGGTTATTGAAGTAGCGCCAGCGACGGATCTGATCAGTAACAGGCACCTGAGCGCCAACCCTTGCCCACTCATAAAGCTCCTGAGACGCCCGATACGGCCGATAACAATCATGTAAACGAAGAGCGTAGTTTCTTTTATTGAGCTCTGCATTGATCTTCTTCAGAGCCACAGCCGCCTCACGAGAAAGGTAACAGATATTCTCAGGGTAGCTCAGAAGCTTTTTTCCTGTAAAATTATCTGGACTGCTATAGGCCACCTTCACCTGAATCTTCTCAGTATCAAGAACGCTTAAAAGATTCACCAACGGGAAACGATCCTTGATCAAGCGACCGGCCTGCACAGAAGAAAGGCAGACTGTAGCAGAAAAACAAATGAATGCTAATTTTAAGTTTTTCACATTTTCACCTTCCTTCTTTTATAACGAATAATGAGCAAAAAACAAAAGAAAAATTCCCATTGATTTCTCATATTTTCCAGTCAATACATTAAAGACGATGACTTCAGACTTTAACTCCAAACTCTTTGCACAAGAATATTTTCCCGAAGAAGTGCTCGGAAAATACGTTCACATGAATAACTCTGGCCTCATGCCACTCAATCCCAATTCAAAGAAATTTATAGAAGAAAGAGTTCACGAAACAAATTCTTTTGGATACTTTTTTGATCAAGAAAACTTCATTGAAAGGCTTGAAAAATATCGAAAAAACATTGCGCGCTTCTTCAATGCAGCAGCAGAGGATCTTTCTTTTCTACCCAGTACGGCATCCGGAATTTCGCAAGCTGCATTTTCCCTAGAAAACAAACTGAACGGAAAAGAAATTCTGAGCCTTCAAGGCGAATACCCCAGCAACGCCTACCCCTGGATTCGCCTCGCCGAAAGAAAGAACAAAAAATTCACTGCCCTTGAAGTCATTGAAAACGGAAAAGTTCATTGGGAAAAATTTTACTCCGCCATCAATAAAGAAACTGCCATCATTTGCATTTCATGGGTTCAGTTTAGAAACGCCCTCATCGCAAACTTAAAAAAAATTGGCAAACTTGCCAAAGAGAACAAGGCCTCTTTCGTCGTCGACGGCATTCAGGGAGTCGGCATTCTTGACTTTAACTGGCAGGAGCATCCTGAAATCGATGTTTTTTGTTTTTCTAGCCATAAATGGATGACGGGAGTTTTAGGCCAAGGCTTCATACTCATGCGCCCTGAACTTAGAGAAAACTCTCAACCTTTGACCCATGGAGCCTTAAACTATGGCGATGTCTATGATTCAGTAGAGGCTCGACGAGCTCCCCACTCAAACGGTCGGCGCTTTGAAGCGGGTTCCCCAAACTTTCTCAACATTGGTGCCGCATCCGCAGCTGTCGACTTCATCAACAAATGGAATCGCGAGGAAATACTTCAAGAAGCCCTCAAAAACCGCGCTCGTCTTGAAAAAATTATTAAAAGCAAAGGCCACTCAACTCTTGAACTCAACACAGAGTTTCAACACCCAACAATTAGTTACATCATCAATGAAAAAACTCACTTAGAGTCCTACTCTCAAAAACTTTGGCAGGAGAAGATTAGTCACGGCACCCTCTTTGGGATGCTCAGGCTCTCACCACATGCTTTTCATCTTGAAAGCGATTTTGCGCGACTAGAAGAGTTTCTTTAATTAGTTTTTTGGCTTTAGCTTTGGCTTGTAAAATCTATTCAACTTTAAGCTTTCCTTAAGAAGAACTTCCCTACTCTCATCACTCATTACTGCAAGATCAGTAAAGACAGAATCGATAAGATCTCCTTTATCACTGTCGTCCATTTTATTGATAACTTCAACTAATTGATCGAGGTCAAATCCCCCAATTAAAGCTAAAGTTTTTCTCTTCAATTCGGCTTTAAAGGTCGAAGCTACAGATTCTGGCCCTTTTTCTAAAAAATTTCTTTCAGAATTGAGTAAGGTCATCAAAACATTTTCCTTGAGTTCGCTATTATAGGAAGCAATGTCAAATTCACTTGGAACACAATAAGGTTGAACAGCCTCCATTGTTAATGAATCTTTCCCATGTGGATACTCAACGACTGCAGGGCTTCTTCCCTGAGAAAAAGTGTGTAAAGAAAATAACGAAAAAATTGCTATCAAAAAATAATGAATCATAGATTTATTTTATTACAGTGAGAAGGTTCTCAGTGTCAAAAAACAGCTGTCGGAGAATCTGAAATGATCTCTATTCCCAGTTAAAGCAAGACGCCGTCTTTCGTGGACTCAGCCAGCAAAGAAAGAGACTTCACTCCACTTTCAGCCTCCAAACTCAAAGACTCCTGCATAAAAGGCGGCAAGAAAAAACTCGAACAATGAATTTCAGGGCTATAGTAGCGAAATTTCATATTCGATTTTTTCAGTCTCTCTGAATCAAAGTCTTCAACGGGGTTAAAGGTGTCGGTCGAGAAAGAGAAGGTCCACAATGGTCCCGGGTAAGTGAGATTACTATAGGTATAGAAATAAACTTTAGAAAATTCATTACTCAAAATACCTTTCATTTTTCTCTGCATTTCAGGATAGAAGAACGGCGTTTCTGCCTGTGACACCACAATGCCTCCAGGGCTCAAAATTCTTTTCACGTTTGCATAAAACTCTGGGCCAAAAAGTGGCGCGCCAGGCCCCACTGGATCCGTAGAGTCTACCAAAATAAGATCATATTGCTCACTGGTGTTTTCAACAAATTGCACACCATCATCATAAATTATTTCTAATTTTGGGTTGGCAACAATCTCTTCAGTCCCAGGTAAAAACTCCCTCGAAGCATCGACCACCATTTTATCGATTTCAACCATCGTGCACTGTTCGACACTCGAATGCCGAAGCACCTCCCGAGCACTACCACAATCACCACCACCAATGATCAATACTTTTTGAATGCACGGATGAGTAAAAAATGGAACGTGGGCAATCATTTCATGGTAAATGAATTCATCTTTTTCAGAAGTCATGGCTACCCCATCATTGAACAACATTCTTCCGTGCCCGACTGTATCGACAACTTCAATTTTTTGAAAGTCACTTTGTCCAGAAAACAAGACTTCTTTAACGTTAAACCCCATTGAATAGCGGTCATCAACAGTGTCGTATTTCCAAGAACTTTTAACGCTTTCTTTTAGAGGCATTTCCGAATGAACAACTCGTTGCTGAAAGCTAGGCAATTCAACTGGAACGGCTTCAATTCTTTCAGGTAAATTTCTAAACTGTAAAACATGAGAAAAATAACTATTCGTCAGGGCATGACAAATAGAGTTTTGCAATCTCGGATCATCTTGAAAGCTTTGAAAAGAGAACTCATCCGTATCGGTATAAACCACATTCCAAGATTTTGGCTGAAAGACAGTTAAAATGAGATCATTCAACTCTTTGAGCTGATCGACACTCAAAGTGAGATTTGTCTCAAAACTGGCATAGGAGCCCTTGTCTTCAGGGGTGATATGCATGGTAAAATAATAAGCTCCTTGAATGGCATTTAACGAATACCCCATCGGGTCAAAAGCATGGTCATCAATTTTATATTCAGAAAAATATTTTTTAAATCCATCAAAAGAAAAAAAGTAATCACGAACATCTTGAGTCGACTTTTGAAAAACTTTTCTAATTTCTGGAGAAAGCTCATGCATGAGCAATTCAAAAGTTCCATTTTTTTCTTTTTGTTCAGGCTTTTGATCTAAATGAAACAAGAAGGTGTGATTGCCAGACTCTTCACCGAGTCGAAAAGCTTTCCCTGGCATGAGCTTAGCGAGTTCTTCCGCATCCTGATAAAAATGAGTGGCTTGAAACTGTGGAAAGAGCTCATTTTTTCTTTGAAAAAAGAAAGTGCTCAATTGCTCTAAAGGAATAAAACTTAAAAGCTCACGAACCGCTGGAACCATCTGAGTCCGCCCACAAGTAATCAAAACAATATTGTCATCGAAAACAAAAAGACTCGACTCCGAAAGCAAGTAAGCATCACAAAGTTCATTACTCACTTCTGAAAGAACTTGCGCCCCTACAGAATGAATCACCTTCTCCCACTTTTCGCGACCAAAACTTCTGAGTGATGGAAAATTTTGACGAACACTTAACTCAATTTTTTTTTCTGAACCTTCAAATAACATAATCTTTTAAACCCCTGTTTTTATATACATTTAACGCACTGACGCTACTCAATCAAGCACTCTTTCTTTCAATAATCATCATGGTCATTCTGGCCGTCGCCAATTGTTTTTCCGCTTGAAAAACATCTACTTGCCAAACTTGAGAACGCCTCCCTAAGTGTATCGCCCGAAGTAGCGCCCGCGCCTCACCAGGATAGCCAGAAAGAAGATGACTGACATTAATCGACAAACCAACAGCCACATACTTGCTAGAATCAATACAATAATTACCAGAAGCACTGGCAATAGACTCAACAAAAGCAGCCGTCGCTCCTCCATTGAGAATCCCCAAAGGCTGCATTGTTTTTTCGCTGATAGGCATGGTCGCTTCAACGAAGTTTTCACCAATCTTAGTGAATTTCATCTCCAATAAACTAAAAAGAGTCTTTTCTCCTCTTTTATTCATTTCTTCCAAACTAGGCATTTTTTTTTGAAACCAAATACTCATTTCACAGGACCTCCATAATTCTTTTCATAAAAATTCCTCAAAAGACTTTGAGAAATTTGCCTCAGTAAAAGTTCATCTTCGCAAAGTGCAGGATAAAGCTCAAAACTCTTCCCCTGATGGTTCATTGAAAGCTTCTTGACGATAACTTGAATATCCTCTCGAACATGCTTTCCTCTGCCTAAAAATAGAGGAAATATTTCAAAATGCTCAGCGGAAGAGTTGTTGACCACTTCTTCTAAATTTTTCTCTGAAAACTCCAAAAAAGCATAGTCCCAAGAAGACTGCTCTAACTCATAGTCCAAATACTCTTTTATTTTGAGCACCCATTCTTTCCAAGTTTCCTGGCGACTTCCATGAGACAAAAGAACTTTAAGAGTTTTTGCCTCACGAAGTTGATCTAAGTTCTGCAAAGGAATACTGGGAATATAAATAAACTCAAAAACATTGTGGTCATAATCTTCAAAATAAAACCCGTAAGAAGAGTCTCGGTGGCATTCAATTTTTGAAAGCGTCAATTGAGTATAATTTTCCTTTAAAAAGGCATGTTGCCGATCAACCTCTTCTCGAGTAAAAGCCGTTAAGGCAATGTGAGCCGAATGGCCATGCCCCACGCGAGGCTCTACTTTTTCAGCTCCCGAAACAAAGCTCAAAGTTGTATTCGCATAAAAAAGCATTGCCCAATCTTGATCAGAATCATGATAGCTCCGAAAACCAAGTGATTGAAAAAGCTGAATACTGCGAGGAATCTCTCGAACCACAACCGCAGCATGATTTAAGCCATACACCCCCTTGAGACTAAATAAAAAAGCAAGATTCGTCTAGGCGTCTCTGACTCTATTTGCTAAATTAAAAAACAATGTCCCAATTTGAATCCGCTGCCCTGCTCCTCAGATTCTCAAGTCTCGGTGACGTCGTTCTCTGCTCTGCAGCCGCTAAAAAGCTCTGTGTTGAAAGGCGAAACGAACTCCTTTATTTTGTCAGCAACCCAAATTTAAAAAGTTTTATAAAAAAAAGCTTTCCCGCTCAAAATTTAAAATTTATTGGCGGAAAAAAATTATTTGGCAGTTACTTTTTTCATGGCTGGGAAACAGCGCAAAAAATCATCAAAAAGCACGAAGACCTCAAAAGCATCACGCTCTATGACCTACATGGAGTTTCAAAATCAAGAATCTGGGCTTTAGGTTTTCAGCTGAGAAGTTTTTTCTCATGGCAAATCAAAACCCACAAAAAATCTACCAAAAAGAAAAGTATCGCCAGAAGCCTCAGTCTTTTCGGCTTTAAAAAAATTCTTAAAAAGAGATTCATTTACTTGGAACACTTGCAAACAATTGGTGGCGACCTCAACTATAAGCCTCATCTCCTCGCACAAAAAAAAATCTCCAAAGATAGCTTTAAAATACTCATCGCTCCCGACAGCCAAAGATGGAAGAAGAAATGGATCATTCAGCATTGGGAAGACTACCTCAACGATCTGCTTAAGAATTCCAAGATACACATCAGCATTGTAGGCGGAATTGACTCCATCCCCAAAGATCTCACTGAAAGCCTTCAACAGAGGTTCCCCGAACAAGTCGAGAACTTACTCGGAAAGACTTCTCTCACAGAGCTCCCTCAAATTGCAGCATCTCACCAACTTTGCATTTGTGGAAACTCTGCCTGGCTCCATATTTCTGAAGCTGTCGGAACCCCAGTGATCAGCCTTGCAGGTCCTATTATTCCAGAGTTTGGATTTTCTCCATGGATGACAAAAAGCACTGAGCTGAGCGTCGACCTCAAATGCAGACCTTGCTCAAAGCATGGTGGTGGACTCTGTAAATTAAAAGAAGACGAATTTCACGCCTGCATGAAAAAGGTCACGCCTGCCGAGCTTCTGCTCAACACAAAAAAATATTTTCCAAAAGAATTCAATCTATGAAAATTTCCATCATTTGTTTTTTAAGTTCATTCATTTTTTCAGTAGCAAAAATCATCATTCGATTTCTTCCGAAGAATAAGCTCACAAAAAGCCTCTACTACCGTTTTTCCTGGAGAAAGTATCTCACAACACGGAAGAGTCAAAGCACGAAAAGCATTCATTTTCACGGAGCTAGTGTTGGCGAACTTGAAGACATCATGCCGCTGGCTCAAAGTGAAGATTTTCTAAAGCAGCTGAATTTGACAAAAAAGAATATCGTCATCAGCTCCTCATCAATGAGCGGTAAAAATTACCTTAAAAAACTCAACGCTAAAAATGAATTCCTTTATGCTGGCCCCCTGCCCCCAGAGAACAAAGATGAGCTTCGAGCTTTTTTAAATCTCCTCAATATTAAAACTTTGTTTCTGAGTCAAAACGACCTTTGGCCCTTACACATGAAGGAATTCCTCAGTAAGAACCCCCACGAATCTTTAGTTTATTTTTTACTGGATCACAAAAAATCATGGAAAGACCAGTATCTCAATAACACCAGCATCAAAAAAGTCTTTCTTCGCCTCAACGGTAAAAAAAACCACGAACTTAAGAAACTCAGTCCTAGCAAATTTCAGAGCATTCGTTCTCTTCGAAAAGAGAACATCATGAGCAGAATTGAAAAATCAAAAAACGCCGTCCATCCTTTAGAACAATATGGCGCCAATCCGAGAAAAAACTATCTCAACATCATCATCGGATCCGCATGGATCGAAGATCTCCAATTTATATCTGAAGCTATTCATGGACTGAAGAATCTATTGATCACTGTTGTGCCCCACGAAACAGAAGACCAGAAAGATCTAAAGAAGATGTCTTCCTTACTCAGAGAGCATGAACATCAAATCATTGCCAAAAAAGGCATTCTGGTTGAAAGTTACAAAAACTTTGACCTCGCTTGGATTGGTGGAAGCCTTGCTTCCGGACTTCACAACATCCAAGAGGCTTTACTCAATGGAGTTCCTAGTCTCAGTGGCATAGAAACTAGCGCTCAAAAGGAGGCCTTAGAGCTTCAGAAAAAAGGGATTCACCACTGCTTTCAAAGCCCAGCTGAACTCCGAAAATTTCTAGAATCGCCTCAAGACATCATAAAAGCTCAAAAACAGTCGACACTCTACGCAAAAGAAAACCTTGAATCGCCATCAAGCATCAACAGCATTTTAAAAGCCTTGAAGTCTTAACGCATGCAAAATACATTCCTAGAGATTTGAGAAATAACTAGTCTCTTCTCAAATAGCATGACATAATCTTTCGGGTATGATGCTTGAATATAGTTGGCAAATTTTATGCGTCACTGGAATCATTCTCTTTGTCTTAGAAATGCTTCTAGGAGGTTTTTTCATGATTCCTATTGCGTCTGCCGCAATTATTACCGCTGCACTCACACCATTCCTAGGTTCATGGACTCAAATACTCTTTACCCTCACCGTATTCAGCTTAATCCTGACTTTCTTTTTTCAGTTTTTCTTAAAACCAAAATTTTTAAAAAATAGTATTTCAACAAACACAGACGCCCTGATTGGAAAAGAAATTATTGTGACTCAAACAATTGAAATAGGGAAAACTGGTTATGTGAAAATATATGCCGACGAATTGAGAGCTCGAAGTGAATTGAGTGAAAAGATTGAAAAAGGCAGCACGGTTATTGTTAAATCGCTTTCTGGAAACACCGTTAGCGTTATTAAAAAATAAATGGAGAATAAAAAATTATGAGCATCACCCTTATCGTCACAATATTTTTAACAATTTTCGCAATCATTACTATTTGGAAATCAATAGTCATTGTTCAACAAAGTCAGTGTCTCGTCGTTGAAAGACTGGGAAGTTTTAATCGCACATTGAGTAATGGACTCAATCTCCTCATTCCTTTTGTTGATAACGCCCGCGAGCTTTACTGGATAGACTCGGGAACTATTTACCCAAGCTCAAGAATTGATTTAAGAGAAACAGTGCTCGACATTCCAGAACAATCCGTCATCACCAGAGACAATGTCTCTATTAACATTGACGCCTTACTCTACTTGCAAATCATGGATCCCATCAAAGCAACTTATGAAATTTCAAACTTACCTCTAGCGGTGGCTCAACTGACACAAACAACCTTAAGAAATGTTATTGGTGAAATGGATTTGGATGAATCCTTAGTCTCTAGAGATATCATTAACTCCAAGCTTAAAGTCATTCTCGATGAAGCTACCGATAAATGGGGAACGAAAGTAAATCGGGTTGAGCTAAAAAACATCACCCCACCTGCTGACATTCAGCAGGCCATGGAAAAGCAGATGCAAGCAGAGCGAGAGCGTCGTGCCAAAGTTCTTGAAGCTGAAGGTGACAAACAAGCGCGAATTCAACGGTCCGAAGGAACTCGTCAAGAGCAAATCAACCTCGCTGAAGGAGATAAAGAGTCTCAACTTAGAAGAGCTCAAGGTGAAGCCGATGCTATTCGAGAAATTGCCACAGCAAAGAAACAAGCTATTGATGAAATCAAGTCGAGTCTCAATGCAGACGCAGACCTAACAGCAAAGTTCATTTTAACAGCAAACTACATTGATCAACTCGAAAAATTTACCCAGAAACCCGGCGATAAAGTTTTCATTCCTTATGAAGCATCGACTGCGCTTTCCAGCCTAGGAAGCCTCAAAGAACTTCTTAAAAGTTCAACAAAAAGCTAAAGCGAAATGAAGAAAGGTTTTTCGATGAGAAAAGCCTTTCTTCATTCTTTCAAATGAAACAGTTTCTTGAAAAAGAATTTTCATCTCATTTCAAATTTGAACACACTTTCCTAGATGAATTTAACGAAAAAGAAGAAAAAATCTTTAGTAGCCTTCATCTTGATCAGGCTTACCTGAACTCCCTCCACCCTAAAAGAAGAAAAGAATATATCGCTGGTCGCTATACACTTAAAAAGCTACTCAAAGACCAATACAAAGTAGAAGAAATTGTATTTCCAAATAAAAACTTTAGCCTCTGCCATAGCCGAAAACTGGTTCTATCGCTTCAGTGGAACTCTCCAAAAATAATTGCAGGCATTGGAATCGACGCAGAAAGCACAGAAAGAGCAAATTTTTCTGAGCGAAAGTTGGCTTTCTTTCTTTCTCCAACTGAACTCAAGCAGAAACAACACGAGCGTCACGATGCTCGGTTGAAACTTTGGTGCATCAAAGAAGCACTTTATAAGGCCACCCCAGACAATGACTCCACAAGATTAAAGGATTATAGCCTTTCGGACTTTAAAAAACTTGATCGGGGTTTTGCGCACTGCCACAAAGTACCAGAACTCAGATTCTCCTATGAAACTAAAGTTTATTTAAAGAATATTATTGCAGTCGCTACTTCAGAAAAAATTTAAAAAAGAAATCAACGAATGTCGAAGCGGTGGACTCTTAAAATGCTCGGTGAAAAAAAGTTATTGATCGAAAGCGCTTCTTCAAACTTCTGACGAACACCATTAAAGTCATTTTTTTCTCTAAGAATAAGGGCAATGCCATGGAGCGAAGGAACAGATCTCGGTAAACGATTCAATGCAAATTGATAACGTAAAGCTGCACTATCAATAAACCCCCTGTAAAACTCAATGTCTCCAGCGAGAACCCACGGCCAAACACTTTGAATATCAGCATAGTTTAATTGAGCCAACACCGAATCAAGCACCTTCATCGATTCTGAATAATTTTTATTTTCTTTGAGAGCATAAGCATAATAAACTTGTGACAACAAAGGCCTTTCTTTTTTAAGTAAAGCAATGCTTTCTTCCGTTATTGAGAAATCATTTTTTAACGAAAAAGAAGAAAAAAGATCATTAAGAAATGCGTTTTGAGCTGGAGTCAACAAAGATGAGAAGTCCCGTAGGGAAGTCTTCCAAGCCTTTAAAGATTCCTGATAAAAGAAATATGCCGCAATTGGGAATTCCACCCTTGAATCTTTGATTTCATCAAAATCACTCCAAAGCGCTTTAAGAAAAGACTCTTTTCTTTTGGCTAAAAGTTGACCATCACTAGAATATAGATTTTGAATTAATCCATGGATCATCAACTTATAATTTCCCTGAGAGTTGGCTTCTTCAAAATATTTTTCTGCAAGATCGATTCCACCAGAAAGACTTTCTATGTGTGCCAGTTGAATTTTTGAAAGACTACATGCAGATGAAGAACACAAGTTTTCAGCAGACAGTGCCACTTCACGGGCTTGAACATAATCCCCTTCCTTTAAGAAACATAAGGAAAGATTTAAAAGCAACTCAGTAGTGGCTTTATTATTCTGAAGATGTCTTTGTAATCTTTTTTTTGCAACTCCAATTTTATTATTTTGAATATCGTAAAAAGCTAAAAGGTTAACAGCCTCAGACTGAACTTCATCACTCGATATTGCTGGACTCGCCAAATAAGCCAATTCCCGAAGACTATCTTCACTCAGTTGAAGTTTCTTTTGATTAAAGTTTTTCTTTACATGATAAAGCCGTTTCTTTAATTGGCTTTTTAAGTTTAAGTTCTCTTTTAAAGAATGTGGACGAAGCTCTTCTGGAAATATTTTCTTTTGAATTTTTAAGTCTTTTTTTGCATTTAACGGAACAACGTCTTGAATTGAATCAGACTTTTTAAAATATGGAAATAACAACAAAAAAGCAACCAATCCCAACAAGAGAGCTCCAAGTGATTTCGCCTTCCAGTTTTTCTGAGGAGTACTTGTTTTTTTTACTTGCGTTACTCTAATTTCTTTTTTCTCTTTTTCGACTGAAGAGAAACTATGCTCATGAATAGGAATTGTTTTTTCTTTTTTTAAAGGATGGTCACTCTTTTCGTCAATCTCACTCTTTTTTGGTGAGGAGTCTGGCTCTTTGATTTTTTTCAATTGAGGAGATTTCGCCTCTTTTGTTTCTGTGAGCGTCACCGTATATTCAGCTTGCGTCTCTTCTACAATTAAATCCATAAAAAGCTCTGGCACCAATTCAGAAGCTTTTCTCCATCGCCCCAATGAATCAATCAGTAGATCCTGAGCATCAATAAAATGTGATCGAATGAGCTTTTGAATTTCTTCCAAATAGAATGGGCCAACAATGAGTCCAATACTTTCAATTTTTTTTTCGGGAGATTTTTTATCTAGTCTTTTGTAAAGATCTTTAACGATAATATTACTCTTAAATTGAATTAAAAATTTTTTGGAAGGAGTTATTTCTTTTTCACCGAGTAAAAAATCTATATTGGCTCGAGATTCAGTCAATCCAGTCAGAGTTCTCTGAGACTGAGAAGCCGTAAACTCATTTTTATTTTTTTTTGCCATTTTTTATGGCGTTCCTGTCAAAAGCAACAAAGACTTTAAATTATTATCTGAAAAACTAATTCCAATTCCAGCAAATAGAGAGTTTTCTACGTTTTTTTTATTCTTGGACAGAAGGTCATCGACTCCAAATTGCAGATAAAAATGATCATAAAAACTATACTTCAAATGGCTTCTTAAGTGTGGATTTTCATTTTCTCGACCTAAGTCAAAGAGATCTGTGCTCCAATGAAGTCGGTTCCTATAAAATGAATAATCAAATCCGAAACCGCCAAAACCTTCAATAATTCCAATTCTGAAACTTGCATTCCATATTTTTTTCAAAATTTGAGCAGTTAATCGAGACTTGCCCTTTAAAATCTTCGTTTCTTCAACAAGCTGAACGGGGCCACCATTTGTCGACGTTCTCGTCACAGTTTTCTCTTCTTTTCCACCACCGTCTTGAACTAAGGCTATTTTGTAGCCAAAATATTTTCTGGGCATGAGAGTCAATCCAAAATTACTTTTTGCTTCCTCATATCCAAACAAATAGTTTGAATTGATGTCGACAATAATTTGTGTTCGCCTCGCCCTGTCAACGGCGTCTCCAACAGTGTTGAGTGTGTAATTAATATGATCAATGGTTTCTTCGTCGTTAATTAATTTTCCAAGAGTTCCTTTTCCAGAATTTATTTTACCAGTAATCTCCTCAACGTTTTGAATGGAGGCATCTGCCTTTTTTATGGCCAGATTTAATTCTTGAAATGTTTTAGCGATTTCCCACTGATTCGCCTTGTTTATAAACTTTTTAGAAGATTCTGATGTTTCTTCTAAATTTTTAATTGTCTGAGTAATACTTTGATTGTTTTTTTTAATCAGATTATTCAGCTGTTTTGTCATTTTTTTAATTTCAAGTGCAACATCTCCTGCATTGTCGACAACAGAATCAATCGTCCCAATATTTTCATCAGAAGGAATCACATCACCATTTTTCAAATGTATTTCATCAGCATAAAGTTTGGGAACTATTAAATCGACAGCTTTGGCAAAAAACCTCTGAAAAGATCCCCAGAGGTAACTCCCTTTTTTACTCAAATCAATTTCAATATATTTATCTCCAAGAATTCCAGTTGGTCTTGGGATAGCAATAGCATGAGCTGGCAAATCATGTTCTTTATCAATCAACATGGTGATTTTAGCTTTTTTATTTTCAAGTTCTATTTTACGAATAATGCCAATATTAATTCCAGAAAGCTTTACCTTGCTATTTTTATAGAGACCTGTGGCATCTTGAATATAAGCGACAATGATCGTTCCTTTTCTAAAGATTGGCGCATCTGTAATTTTTAAAGAAAAAGCAGCAATAACCAGTACAGATAAAATAACAAAAACGGCTACTTGAACCTCTCTACCGTAACCTTTTGAATGAGCTCTCACAACACACCTGCACTTTCTAAGAATTCCTTAACTACTTTCTCTTCGGAAATTATGAATTTTTCAGGAGTCTCTTCAAACAAAATTTTGCCTTTCCATAGCATTGCAACTCGGTGCGAAATTTTTAAAGCCGCTCGAATATCATGAGAAATCATAAAAACAGTCACCCCCCTTTTAATAGCTGTTCTATAAATGAGATCGTCAATCTTTTGAGCTGTGACTGGATCTAATCCAGTTGTCGGTTCATCACAAAATAAAATTTCTGGCTCCAAAGCCATAGCTCTCGCAAGCCCGACTCTCTTACGCATGCCACCTGAAAGCTCAGATGGCATTTTTTCAAAGATACCTTCCAACTCAACTTCATTCAGTAAATCTTTAACTCGAGATGTAATTTGTTCTTCGCTCCATTTTTTTTTATGTTCACGAATGGGAAAAGCAACATTTTCAAAAACATTCAAGCTATCAAAAAGCGCAATGTCTTGAAAAAGCATCCCATAGGATTTTCTTAATTCTTGGAGCTCTTTATCGTTTAAATTCGCAACATCTTTTCCTTTGACAATAACCTTGCCTGAATCAGCTTTCATTAAACCTAAAGCGTGTTTAATACTTACAGATTTTCCAGTTCCCGAGAAGCCTAATAACGTATAAACGTGTCCTTTTTTTACCTGCAGGCTAATACCAGCAAGAGTTGGGTTATCAAAAGCTGAAAACTTTTTCCAAACATCAACAAACTCAATAATCGTTTCATTTTTATTAGTCATTGTGTGAGTACCCCCGTTGGAATGAGTACAGAAAGAAAGTAGTCGACAACTAGAACAACGACAATACTATAAACAACAGATTCATTTGTCGCACTCCCGACTCCTTCTGCCCCATTTTTTGCAACGTATCCTTTGTAGCAACTAATACTCGTAATAATAAATCCAAAACATGCAGCTTTAATCAGACCATGATACAAATCCATTGGAAAGAAAAACTCTCGCATTTTTTGAATGTAAATTCCAGAATCTATACCACACAACAGAACCCCGACAATATAGCCTCCTAAATTACCCACTAAACTAAATATTGCTGTTAACAATGGTACTGCAATGATGGCTGCATAGATTTTCGGTGAAACTAAATACTGTTTTGGTGAAATGGCCATCACCTCAAGGGCATCAATCTGCTGGGAGACACGCATGATCCCAATTTTTGCAGCCATGGCAGCACCAGCTCTTCCAGCAACAACAATAGCTGTCATGACTGGAGCGAGCTCTCTGACCAATGACAAGCAAGTGCTCGTCCCAACTAAAGACTCAGTCCCGACTAAACTCAATGCCAAGTATCCTTGAAAAGCTAAAACTGCTCCCGTGAAAGCGGAGGTCAAAATAATAATTCCTAAGCTCTGATTACCAACAAATTCTAATTCATCAATAAACAATCTCCAGCGACGAGGTTTTATAAAAAACCAAAGCATCGATTTATATACAAATATAATAAAGGCTCCAAATGAATGGAGATAGTTAATGACGGCAACTTTCACAATAAACTATTCGACTAATGTACGTGTCAATCTCGAGCTCAAGCCCGTCAAAATTTCATAGGATATGGTGTCATGAATTTGTGCAATTTTCTCAACTCCTTGATTTTTATTAATCAAAGAAAAATCAACTTCAAATAATTCCTCAAAACTAAAGTTCAAATCACTAAGATCAACATGACAAAGGTCCATCGAAACGGCACCAACGACAGGAAGAGCAACATCATTGACATAAAAATCAGTTTTTTTTCCTTGAAGAGAGGAGTCTCGTCTTAATCCATCAGCATAGCCCAAAGGAAGAACTCCAATCAGCGAATCTCTTTTCAGCTGATAATGAGTCCCATAACCAACATAAGAATCTTTTTTTAATTTTAAAATATTCCTCAAACGACATTTTAGGCTCATAACAGCTTTTAATTCCTTTGCTAATTTCAAATGCGGGGACTCAGAAACACCATAAAGCCCCAAACCTATTCGCGAAGAATTCAACTCTGAACTAGAAAAAGATAATTGAGATCCATAAGAATTTTGAAAATGAATGTAGAGATTATTTTTACTCATCATATTTTGAAAAATCTGAGCCTGTAACATTCTCGAAAAGCACTGAAACTGCAGAAGTGAATACTCATGAGAATCACTAGCTTGAGATAAATGACTGAAAATTCCCTCCACACTTAAAGATTCATCATGTTCATTTAAAAACTCTTCTAAATCTGAAAATTGATCCGCACTAAAGCCCAACCTATTCATTCCTGAATTAAGACAAATGTGAACTCTAATTTTTTTATTGAGCTGCGACTTGAAGCAACTTTTCAGAGTTTTGAGATCTTCTTTTGATTGTAGAGAGAAAATACAATGAGAGTTCTCCTTTAAGAGGTGTTGCTCATTCCACGAGCTGAGAATGAGGATATCTCCTGAATAGTTCAAGTCAATGGCTTCTGATCCTCGAGCCAAGCAAATACATGGAAAGCTGAGAGTCTCTAGAATACTCAAAACTTCTTGAAGACCATGCCCATAAGCATTGGCCTTTAAAACAGGAAAGACATGTGTCTTTAGATTTTTAAAGTAATTAAAATTATTTATTAAATTCGATTTTGAAATTACTAACTGACTCATGAGCTCTTTTTACATTCCTTTTATTTCTTTCAGACAATCAACTGGTACTTTCCCTATTATAGTAATAAATATGAAGAAATGACACTTCTTGAAGAAATTGAATCCAAACTCAAATCTGAACTTATTAATTCTGTTGTTCAGATTATAGACAACACTCACCTACATGCAGGCCACAGTGCCCAAAGAGAGAATCCCACTGCAAAAAATTTAGAAATTCACATTCATTGGCCTGAGTTCAAAGAACTTTCTAGAATCAATAGAGAGCGAAAAGTTCAGAGTATTTTAAAAGATTTTCTAGAATCTGGAAAAATTCACGCCATGAAAACAAAACTGAGTTATTAGAATCTGTCTTGATTTCAATTTTTGAAACAAAAAAAACGCCTTGAGCTCAGTGCTCAAGGCGTTTTTTTATAATAAAATTAAGAGATATAAGAGTTGCTTATATCAGTGCTACAAGGGCTGCAATCATCAAAGAAACAACGCTCATCACTTTAATTAAAATACTAATACCAGGACCTGAGGTGTCTTTAAACGGGTCACCAACAGTATCGCCAACAACAGCTGCTTTATGAGCATCTGAACCTTTTTTCTCGCCAGCAAGAGCTCCTTTTTCAATATACTTTTTAGCATTATCCCAAGCACCACCAGCATTTGCCATGAAGAGACTCAAAACAGCTCCGGTAACCATGGCACCAGCAAGAGCACCACCAAGAGCTTCAGCTCCAATACCAAAACCAATCATAGGTGGAACAACAATAGCAACGAAGCCTGGAAGAAACATTTCAGACAAAGCTGCTTTTGTTGCCAAATCAACACATTTTGCAGATTCAGGCTTCACACCTTCTCGACCTTCCAGTAATCCTGGAATTTCTCTAAATTGTCGGCCTATTTCTTCAACAATTTTTCCGGCTGCTTTCCCAACGGCACGCATGGTGCTAGCACCAACAACACAAGGAAGAATTCCACCAAGTAAAAGTCCAACGAGAACTTTTCCATTGGTTAGAGAAAGATTTAATAGCGCAACACCCTTTGCAGTACGAATATGGTCAATCTCTGCTTTGTAAGCAGCAAAAAGAGCAATAACAGTTAAGACAGCAGAGCCAATGGCAAAGCCTTTACCAATAGCTGCGGTGGTGTTTCCGACTGAATCAAGTTCATCAGTAACATCTCTAACTTCAGAACCAAGCTCACTGCTTTCAGCAATACCGCCAGCATTATCACTAATTGGACCGTAAGCATCGACAGTCATGACCATGGCAGTAACGGCAAGCATAGAAACTGCCGCAATAGCAATTCCATAAAGACCAAGATAATGATTACTTAAAAAAGCCACTCCAGCAATAACGAGCATAGGTAGAATGACACTCTCTAGTCCAACAGCAAGACCTTGAATAACATTGGTTCCAGCTCCAGTTTTTGAACTTTCAGCAATCTGATAAACGGGCTTCATGCTTGTGTAGTAATCTGTAATTAATCCAATAATTCCACCACCGATGGCACCGGCAGCCACGGTAAAGATGATTCCATTCCCATAACCATATGTCTGACAAAGAACATAGATACATCCAATAAATATTACAGGAGGAATGAGCAAAGCAGCTCTGAGAACTTTAGACGGAGCTAAATCTTTAAAAAATCTCACTGAAATAATAGCTACGAGGCTAATCAATAAACCAACAGCGGCCAAAATAATAGGTAGCATCTTGGCTTTAGCTCTCAAGCTTTCTACACTCATATCAACACCACCAACAACTGAAGACAATGCTTCTGGTTGAAGGGTAATCGCAAGAGCAATTGCAGCAACACTTGCCGCGACATAACTTTCAAAAATGTCTGCTCCCATACCAGCAACATCACCAACATTATCACCAACATTGTCAGCAATGACACCTGGATTCCTTGGATCATCTTCAGGAATTCCAGCAATAACTTTACCGGCTAAATCAGCTCCAACATCGGCAGCCTTTGTATAAATACCACCGCCAATACGAGCAAAAAGAGCAATGGAAGAAGCACCAACTCCAAACCCATGTAAAATTGAAGTAAACAAATGAGAGTTTTCATAAAAATGAAAAAGTAAAGAAAGACCAGCAAGACCAAGTGCCGCAACACAAAGCCCCATCACAGCGCCACCATCAAAAGCCACCATCAAGGCGTTTCCTCGAGTAGAACTTCTGGCTGATTCAGCCGTTCTAACGTTTGCGTAAGTTGCAGCTTTCATTCCCACAAAACCTGCAATCAAAGAAAGCAAAGCTCCTAAAAGAAAAGAGCAGGCAACAGCTCCATTAATTCCAAAAAACAAAACGACACCAAGAACAAGTGAATAAACACCTAATATTTTATATTCTCGAGCAAGAAAAGCCATAGAGCCTTCCTTAATTGCATCAGAGATTTCATTCATTTTTTCGTTACCAGAAGGAAGACCTTTAACGCGGTAAAAAAGCATCGTTGCAACTGCAAGGGCAGTAAGTGCTAAAAGTGGAGAAACTATTGTCCAAATATCCATAATTATTACCTCAACTTAATCAATTAAAAAAAGTAAACAAAAACTACCAGCTAGATTTTGTTACGCCAGGAAGCTTGCCTTCCAAGGCTAACTCTCTAAACTTAATTCTAGAAAGACCAAACTTTCGGTAAACACCGCGGCCTCTACCTGTAATCTGACATCTGTTCACAACTCGTGTCGCAGATCCATTAGCAGAAAGAGCGTGAAGCTTATTCGAGGCCTCTTGTCTTTCTTCCCAAGATAAACTCTCATCAATACTTGTCGCACGAAGAGTTTTTCTCTTTTCTTTTTGACTTAAAGCCAGTTTTTGTCTTTTTAAATTTCTATTAATTACACTTTTTTTTGCCATTTAAATATTCCTAATTATACAGTTTTATATTCTTCATTTCGCTGAATGCGAAATTTACTTTTTAATTGTTTTGTTTTTTCTAAAAGTTTTTTAAAGTATTCGTGAACAACACTTCTATTCCATTTTTGTTCGCCTATAACCTTTTCTACAACCCACTCATCACTTCTTACAATATAAGTTTCTGGAAACTTTTCACTTCCCCACTTTTTAGCACAGTCCATAGACTCATCAAAAAGAACTTCACTCTCATCGAGGTCAATAAGGTTTTCTTTAAAAAATTTATTCAGTGATTTTTTATCTTGATCAACACTCACAAAAATAAACTTTAAAACTGAAGGATCATAGGCTCTCTTAAGCTCAATCATTTCTGGGAATTCTCGAATACATGGAGGACAATCCGTTGCCCAAAAATTCAAAACAGTAAGAGGTGCATGAAAACTTAAAGATTTCGTCTCACCTAAACTATTTTTTAAAGCACAGTCTTGAGCTTTAAAGCTTTGAAAAGGCTTTACCTTCTCCGAAATATCGTAAGCGTTTTGAGGACTAGAGAAATAGAGAATTCCAAGAAAAGGAATAAGCAGAAGCATCAGCAATTTTGCAATCCTTAACGGTGTTGCTCCTTGTTGTGCCTCTTTTTTTTTCATGACTATTTATCTGTAGACTTTTTTGTTGTTTTCTTTTTCGTAGCAGTTGGTTTTTTTGCCACTTTTTTCTTAGAAGCAGCTTTAGCTTCAGCTAAGGCAGCTTTTTTTACTTCTTCTTCAACATAGTAACGAACGAGACTTTCATCGACCCATTCAATTAAAGCCATATCTGCAGCATCACCAACACGAGCAGTTGATAGCTTCATAATTCGCGTATAACCACCTGGACGTTCTTTAAATTTTGGAGAAATATCTTGAGCAATTTTCAAGACAGTCGGTCGATGTGAAAGCACCTGATGAGCTCTTCTTAAGTTATGAACCGTTGGGTCCTTTAAACGAGTCACCATTTTTTCAATGTAAGGCTTTAAAACTTTCGCCTTCGCTGTTGTCGTTCTAATTCTTCCATGTTCCACAAGAGCTTGAGAAAGGTTTCTCAAAAGAGCTGTTCTTTCTCCTGTTTTTCTACTGAGTCTTCTTAATACTTTTCCATGTCTCATCTTCTATTATGTCCTCAATTGTTTATGCGTCGTTTTTACGTTCGCGAGTTTTTTCTGCAATTAATTCTTGGCTAAGGTCTAAGTTCATACCTAAACCAAGTCCCATTTGAGAAAGCAAGTCTTTAATTTCATTAAGAGACTTTCTTCCAAAGTTTTTAGTTCTTAACATTTCAGCTTCTGAACGAATCACAAGCTCATAAATATATCGAATATTTGCATTTTGTAAACAGTTTGCACTTCGGACAGAAAGTTCAAGCTCTTCAACACTTTTGAAGAGATTATCATTAACATCACTCTTACCGGCGTCTTTTTTCACTTCAACGACTTCAGTTCCTTCATCAAAGTTAATAAAAATACTTACTTGATCTTTTAAAATTTTAGCTGCGTAAGCAATTGCTTGCTCTGGGATAAGACTACCATCAGTCCAAACATCAACATCCAATTTATCATAATCAGTTGAACTTCCTACTCGAGAGTTTGAAACAGAATAGTTCACTCGAGTTACCGGAGAATAAACACTATCAATAGCAATAGTTCCAATAGGACTATTTTCTGATTTGTTTTTTTCAGCAGAGACATAACCTCTTCCCCAACGAACAACAACTTCACCACGAATATGTGCATCTTTTCCTAAAGTTGCCACATGATGAGTCGGATTCAAAATTTGAATACTACTATCAACAGCAAGGTCAGCTGCCGTTAAAACACAAGGCCCTTTTTTATCGATAAGAATTATTTTTTCTTGAACGCCATTAAGACGGAGGCCAACTCCTTTTAAATTAAGGATAATGTCTGCCATGTCTTCTTTGACATCATTTAAATTAGCAAATTCATGAAGAACACCTTCAAGTTTTACAGTTGAAATGGCACAACCCTGAAGGGAACTCAAAAGAATTCTTCTCAGTCCGTTTCCAATGGTGTGTCCATAGCCTCTTTCTAGAGGGCGCGCTGTAAAACGGCCATAACTTGGCGTTAATGAAGCTTTTTCAACCTCAATGGTTCTTGGTTTAATTAGAGTAGTCCAGTTTTCTTGAATCATCATAACTTATTTAGTCTTCCTGTTCTTTAAATGTAAAAATTAAACTCTTCTCTTTTTCGGAGGGCGGCATCCATTATGAGGAATTGGAGTCACATCTTGAATTTCCGTGATCTTAATTCCAACACCTGCAACTGCTCTCATAGCAGACTCTCTACCTGAACCTGGTCCCTTTACTTTAATAACTGCGCTTCTCATCCCTGCATCAAATGCAGCTTGAGCCACTTCGCTTGTTGCTACCTGAGCCGCAAATGGAGTGCTTTTTCTAGCGCCACGAAAACCTTTTTTTCCAGAGGTACTCCAGAACAAGGCATTTCCACTGGTATCTGTGATCGTCACTAATGTGTTGTTAAAAGATGCATTGATAAAAAAGATCCCTTGAGCAGGAGCCTTTATTGATTTCTTTTTTGTCGTTTGTTTACTTGTGGGCTTTGCCATAATTTTTTAACTACCTTTTTTATTAAGATTTCAAAGATTTTACAGATGCTTTACCAGCAACAGTTTTCTTTGGACCTTTTCGTGTTCGAGCATTAGAAGAAGTTCTTTGTCCACGAACCGGCAAGCCTTTTCTGTGGCGAAGACCCCGATAAGTATAAAGATCAATAAGTCTTTTAATATTTAAACTCACCTTTCTTCTCAAATCTCCTTCGACTAAGAGATGTTCTTCAATGTAATCACGAATTTTTGCAATCATTGAATCATCCAATAAATCTGAATTCATACTTGGATCTAATTTTAAATTAGAAATTAATTTTCTCGCAGTCGTTAAACCAACTCCGTGAATATACGTTAACGAAATATCTAATTTTTTATTTCGAGGTAAATCAACACCAGCAATTCTAGCCATATATACTTTTTTCCTTAACCTTGTTTCTGTTTATGTTTCGGGTTTTCACAAATAACTCGCAAAATTCCCTTACGTTTAACTATTTGACATTTATCACAAATTTTCTTTATAGAAGCTCTAACTTTCATATTACATCCTTTAATTTACAAGAGACCATGAATTTTTAGCCTATATCTGTGGCGAGTCAATCAACTAAGCAAAAAATAACTTAAAAAATTCATCTTTTTTGAAAAGATGAGAAATGCTATTTTAGGAGCTTAGAAAGCTCTGAATAGACCTCTTCAGGAGGCCTCATAGCCTCTATTTTGTAGAATTCCTTAGATGTTCCCAATTGAGTCACAATTCCATCAACCTCTGTTCTATAGATCTCATAGCGTTCACGAACAGTCTTCGGATTGTCGTCTTCTCTTTGAATCAGTTCTCCACCATCTTCATCGCAAAAACCTTCCTTCTTAGGGGTTTTATCAGTTTTGTGGTAAACAATACCCAAACGAGGGTTAATCAGTCGACCAGAGATTCTCCGAATCACTTCATCCTCTGAAACATCTAATTCCGCAACCAGAAGACCTTCAAAGAAACTATCTTCTGATAACGACATTTTTCTCAAAAAATCAGCCTGAGGTGCCGTTCTCGGATAACCATCCAAAATATAAACTTTATTCGTAGGATTTTTTATATGTAAGAGATTAATTTGTTTGTAAAAAATTTGATTTGTAATCTCATCTGAAACCAATGATCCTTTGCGGATTGTCTCTTCTACAAGCTTTCCCAATTCAGATGCAGACGCTATTTCCGAACGAAAAAGATCTCCAGTAGAAATATGGGCAACACCTTCTTTACGCTGAATAAGAAGCTTAGCCTGAGTTCCTTTTCCGGATCCTGGCGGGCCTAAAAGAATTAATATTTTTGCCATATAAAAGCTTAAGCCTTTCGGCCTCTTAACTTCGCAGATTTTAAAAATCCTTCATAATTTTGACTCATTAGATGCGCCTGTAACTGGCTCATAGTGTCGAGCGCAACACCGACGAGAATCAACAATGTTGTTCCTCCAAAGTAAAAATCTACTTTGAAAAATCTCATAATTATTGTCGGTAAAATACAAACAGCTGCTAGGTAAATAGCTCCAAAGAAAGTCAGCTTCGTAATGATACCATCAAGGTGATCCGCAGTTGCTTTTCCAGGTCTAATTCCAGGAATATAGCCTCCAAACTTCCTTAAGTTATCTGCGAGATCATTTGGGTTCGTTGTTACAGCAGTATAGAAGAAAGTAAAGAAAACAACGGCAACAACATAAAGAATATTAAACATCATTCCAGAAGGCTGGAGAAAGCTATTAATTTTAGCCTGCCAAACTTCACCAAAAAATGAAGCAATAGTTGCTGGAAAAAGTAACAAAGTATTTGCAAAAATTGGAGGAATCACACCTGCTCCATTAATTTTCAAAGGAAGGTGAGACTCTTGTCCACCGTAAACATTTTGTCCCACAACTCGACGTGTGTATTGAATTGGCAGTCGTCTCTGTCCTTGTTCCATATAAACAATAAAGGCAATTACTGCGACCATAATCAACAACAGAAAAACAAGCCCACCAATATTAATTTGCTCATTATCAAAAGACATTTTGAGGCTAGAAATTCCAGAAAACAACGAACTAGCAATACCAACAAAGATAATAATACTTGCTCCGTTACCAATACCGCGTTCTGTAATTTGCTCACCGATCCACATCGTAAAGACAGCCCCCATCGTCAACAAGAGTACAGCCATAAACTTAAAAGAAAGACCTCCAATTTCCACAATTGGTGTCCCAGTAATAGGACTGACTTGCCCTTCAATCTGAGATGCAATAAAAAATCCTTGAACAATAGCTATTCCAACAGTTGCATAGCGAGTCCATTGAGTAATTTTTCTTCTACCATGTTCGCCTTCTTTTTGAAGACGCTCAACAGATGGAAACATTATTGTTGCTAATTGAAAAATAATACTTGCTGAAATATAGGGAGAGATTCCTAAACCCAATATGGAGAGTGAAGCTAAGGCTCCTCCAGAGAACATGTTCATGAGACCGAAAACAGTTCCAGCTGTTTTCGCATTAAACAGTTCAGTCAATGCTTGGCCGTTCACACCTGGAGTCGGAATAGAACATCCGATCCGAAAAACTAAAATCAGCCCAAAAAGCCACAACAATCTTTTGGTTAAATTATTATCCATACCCTGTGACTATAGCTCCTAAGCTGAGTGCTGAGCAATTCTTAATTCGAGAAAATGAAAATATTTAATTCGAATCTTTCGCAGTGCCAACAACTTTTAAAGTGACTCCAGCCGCTTCTAAAACTTTTTTAGTCGCAGGCAAAAACTTATGAGCTTCAACTGACTTTGGTAAAGAAGCAGGCAATCTTGTTCCCGTAATACTTACTTTTGAACGAGTCGCATTCCTGATACTTTTTGGAAGTAATTCTTTAGACTGAACATCTCGTCCAGCAAAATTTTCAAGTTCAGCAAGACTAACTTCGATTTTGTAAGGTTTTGATGCACTTCGAAAGCCAATTTTTGGAAGACGTCTCTGAAGAGGTACCTGACCACCTTCAAAAGCCGCAGGTACACCACCGCCAGATCGAGCCTTTTGCCCTTTATGACCACGGCCACCTGTTTTTCCATTACCACTACCCATTCCACGACCTTTTCGCTTTGGATTGTGATTACTACCGAAATTAGATTTCATATTATTTAACTTAAACACTTTTCACCTCTAACCATTGGAGAACACTTCGAATCATTCCGCGAATACATGGATTATCGTCGTGTATTTTATGCTTTCCTAATCTTCCTAAACCTAGAGCCTCAAGGGTTCTTAAATGCTTCGCCCTAGTTCTCGCTGTACTTCGAATTTGTTTTACGTATATTTTTTTTGACATAATTAATTACCAGATAATCGAGCCCTATACTGCTCTTTTGTTCTCAATGAACACAAAGCGTCCATCGTTGCTTTAATAACATTATGAGGATTATTTGTCCCCACACATTTTGTAAGAATATTTTTAACGCCAAGACACTCCATGATAGCTCGAACTGTTCCACCAGCAATAACACCTGTCCCAGCAGAGGCAGGAAGAAGAACCACTTTACCAGCACCAAAGTTGCCAGTAATTTGATGTGGAATAGTATCGTTAACAACTGGAATTGTATTCATACTTCTCTTAGCTTGTTCTCCAGCCTTACGAATGGCTTCTGGAACCTCTCCAGCTTTTCCAAGCCCAACACCAACTTGACCTTTTCGGTCACCTACAACCACAACAGCATTAAAGCTGAAACGTCGTCCACCTTTAACAACCTTTGCTACTCTTCCAATGTGGACAACTCTATCTACGAGACCTTCTTCTTGAGCTTTAGACATATTTTTTTCTTTCCTCATCACTTATTAAAAAGTTAATCCTGCTTCTCTAGCTCCTTTAGCTAAAGATGCGATTTTACCATGATAAATAAAGCCACCGCGGTCAAATCTTACCGCTTGAACCCCTTTTGCTTTAAGGCCTTCTGCGACTTCTTTACCTAATTTTTCTGCATCAACACAATTTGCTGTTTTCTTAAACGCAGTTCGAGCACTATATATTGTTTTTTGAGCCTCATCATCAATAACCTGTACAGCTAAAGCTTTTGAGCTTCTAATCACACAAAAACGTGGCATCTCAGGAGTCCCCGAAATTTTTTTACGTATTCTAAAGTGTCTTCTCAATCGAGATCTTAATTTTTCACTAGTTGATTTTTTTATTTTTTTTGCCATGTCTTTTATCCTATTTCGCCCCTGCAGACTTACCAGCTTTACGCTTAATAACCTCGTCTGAATAACGAATTCCTTTTCCTTTATATGGTTCTGGTGGTCTTAAAGCTCTAATTTTAGCTGCAACATTCCCCAACAAAGCTTTGTCGACTGATTCTAAAATTAATGTGGTATTTTTTTGAACAGTCGCTTTTACAGTTGGCGGCAAAGGAAAGTCTACTGGATGAGAAAAACCTAATATTAAGTTGATACTCGATCCTTTTACTTGAGCTCTGTAACCAACACCTTTAATTTCGAGTTGTTTTTTAAAGCCATCAGTAACACCTTTGACCATATTAAAAACCAAGGTTCTTACGAGACCATGAGTTGCTTTTGAGGTTGCCGTCTCATCGTTTCTTGTTGTTTTTATTTCTTTATCTTCTATTTCTAAATTGATAATAGAAGGAACAGTGTAATTTAAATTTCCCTTTGGTCCTTCAACATGCAAGTCTCTAGAAGCAGAAAAATTCACTTTAACCCCTGAAGGAATCTCAACAGATATTTTACCTAAACGTGACATAATTATTCTCTTTCTTTTTATTTACCAAACGGAACACAAATACTCGCCGCCAACATTTTCTCTACGAGCACTTTTTTCTGTCATAATCCCTTTTGAAGTTGATAGTATTGCGCAACCCAAACCACTCAAAACACGAGGCATGGTACTTTTATTGACGTATTTTCTTAATCCAGGCCGAGACTCTCTTTTAAGTCCCTGAAGAACTGGCTTTCGAATATCACTATTCTCATACTTCAAATAAATTCTAATAAATGGAAGATTTTTTTCATTTTGAACATCTTTATGGTCTTTAATATATCCTTCTTTAAGTAATATTTTAGACACCTCAGTATTCATTTTTGTTTTTAAAACATCAACTCTAGCTTTTCTGCTGAGTCCTGCGTTTCTAATTCGTGTTAAAAAGTCTGACAATTGATCGTTTACCATAATAATCCTTTTCCGTTCCTTACTTCCTAAATGGAAAATCAAAAGCTTTTAATAATTCCAAAGCATCCGCATCAGAAGTAGCTGTAGTTCCAAATGTAATATTAAAGCCTCTTACCTTGTCTATCTTGTCATAGTTTACTTCAGGAAAGACCGTATGCTCTTTAATACCAAGACTAAAATTTCCTCGTCCATCAAAACTCTTTGATGTAAATCCTTTAAAGTCTCGAATTCGAGGGCAGGCAATGTGTATAAATCTATCAAAAAATTCATACATTTTATCGTTCCTCAAAGTGACAGCACACCCAAGCTTCATGTCTTCACGAAGCTTAAAGTTTGAAATCGCCTTTTTAGAACGAGTAATTTTTGCTTTTTGACCAGCAATATCACTCATCTCAGAAACCATACTGTCTAAAACTTTAGAGTTTTGAATCGATTCAGTTAAAGAACAAGAAAGTGTAATTTTTTCTAGCTTTGGCACCTGCATAACGTTTTTATAATTTCCGCCAGCAATTAGCTTTTCTTTTACAGTAGTATTGTAATATTTTCTTAATCTTGGAACATAAGAATTTTTTGTTATTTCTTCACTCATTAGCTTAATCCTATTTTATTTTTTCTTTTTAGAAAAAACTCTTTCCTTTTTATCACCATTCATCTGAAAAGAAACTCTTCCGAGTCCTTTTCCAGAAGAATCACATACCTGAAATTTAGAAGCATTCCACCATCTTAGTTTCTCAATAACGCCACCTTTTGGATTAGACTGAGTCGGCTTCATATGTCTTTTTACTGTTCCCAGTCCTTCAACTTGAATGATTCCCTTTTTTTGATTTACTTCAAGAACAGTTCCGCTTTGACCCAGAACGTTTCCAGATAGCGCAACAACACTGTCACCTTTTTTTAAATGTTTAATTCTTCCAGAATACATAATTATAGTACCTCCTGCGCTCTTGAAATAATTGCACTACTTGCCTTACCCCTCAGTTCACGAGCGACAGGGCCAAAAACACGTGTTCCAATGGGTTCTTTATTGACATTAATTAAGACAGCTGCATTATCGTCAAAACGAATATAACTTCCATCAGATCTTCTGAGCTCTTTTGCCGTTCTGACAATAACAGCTTTAACCACATCACCTTTTCTAATTTTAGAATCTGGTGCAGCAGCTTTCACTGAACAAACAATAACGTCACCAACTGATGCGTATCTTCTTTTTGAGCCGCCGAGTACCTTAATACACATAATTTCCTTAGCTCCGGAATTATCTGCGACTTTTAATCGTGAACAATGTTGAATCATTTTACTTTATTCCTTCTCGACTTTTCTATTTATTTTTGAAGTGCATCAAAAGTTGGTGCTTTACGCATAGTCTTCAAAAACCTAAATCTCTTATCTTTACTAATTGGAGAACAGTTCGTAAATGTCACAGAATCACCTTCAGCAACATCTGAATCAATACAATGTACTTTGTATTTCTTTCTTCTCGAAATAGTCTTTCCTGTTCTTTCTTCTTTCAAATTTCTTCGAATTTGAACAGTAATCGTCTTTTCCATTTTTGTACTACTCACAATACCTTCATATATTTTATTTGACATAATTTTTACCTTTTAACGAAACCTTCTCATGATTTGAGCAATTTCTTGTTTTTTATTGAGATAATCCTTCAAACTTGGTGTTTGTAAATTAAACCGTATAGCAAGAAGTTCCTTTTTAATTTGTCTGGCTCGAGCCGCAAGACCTTTGGGGTCCAGTTGATCAAGTTCAGAAAAATCTTTAGTTGCAGCTACAGCTTCAGAAACCTGTAACTCTTTTTTATCAGTAGCTTTTTTGGCAACTTTTTTTGACTTTTTTACTACTTTCTTCTTAGTAACTTTCTTTTTACTAAGCTTTTTCTTAGTCGTTGCTTTCTTTTTAGTTCCAACAGTGCTCTTTTTAGCAGCAGTTACTTTTTTCTTTGAAACTTTCTTTTTTGAAACTTTCTTTTTTGAAGTTTTCTTTTGAGTTGTTTTTTTCTTTTTAACAGCCATAATTTCTTCCTATATAATTTGCTCTGAACGAACAACCATTTTAGTTTTCAATGGCAATTTGTGGAGAGCCAATGTAAATGCTTTACTCGCAACTTCTCTAGTAACGCCTTCCATTTCAAAAAGCATTGTTCCTGGCTTCACTACTGCAACCCAGTACTCCGGATTACCTTTACCACTACCCATTCTTGTTTCAGCAGGTTTTTTTGTGATTGATTTTTGAGGGAAAACTCGAATCCAGACTTTTCCAGCTCTTTTAATACTTCTCGTCATGGCAATACGACTAGCTTCAATTTGACGAGCTGTAATCCAACCACCCTCTAGAGACTGTAAACCAAATTCACCAAAAGAAAGTTTGTTTCCTCGAGTTGCTTTTCCACGAACTCTTCCTTTTTGTGTTTTACGAAATTTAATCTTTTTTGGAGATAACATTTTCTTCTCTTTCCTCTCTTAAATCAACGATGGGCCTAAATTAGGAGTCAGCATTCGAGCAGTTTTTCCCAATCGAGTTCTCATGTCCACTTCACCTTTGTGAATCCAAACACGGACGCCAATCAGACCAGCTGCCGTCATCGCTTCAGCAAAACCAAAGTCAATATCAGCTCTCAAAGTATGGAGAGGAATTGATCCATCAGAGTATTTGTCGTTTCGAGCTATTTCAGCTCCATTGAGACGACCCCCAACTTTAATCTTAATTCCCTCAACACCAAATTTCATTGCCTGCTGAATAGATCTCTTCATAGCTCTTCTATAAGAGACTCGTCTTTCAAGCTGCAATGCAATTGATTCGGCAACAAGTTGCGCATTCGCTTCAGCTTTTCTTACTTCAGTAACATTTACAAAAACTTCTGCGAGAGGTTTTTCAAGCAATTTAGCAAGCTCTTTTCTGAGTTCTTCAATTCCTGCGCCTTTTTTACCAATAGCTATTCCAGGTCGAGCCGAAAAAACATTGACTCTTAGTTTTGAAGCAGTTCTTTCAATTTCAATTTTTGAAACACCAGAACTGTATAATTTCTTTTTAACAAATTTTCTTAACTTAAAATCTGCTCCAACATTTGCGGCAACATTCTTTTCTGAATACCACCGAGAGATCCAAGGTTTAGTGACTCCGATACGAAATCCGATTGGATGAACTTTCTGACCCATTACTTATCTCCCTTTTTTGTTGTTTTCTTCTTAGTCGCTGGCTTTTTTATTGCCTTTTTTTCAGAACTTGCTTTTTTAACTGCTTTTTTAGCAGAATCAGCAACATTTTTTTCAAATAAATTTAAAGAAATATGAGAAGTTCTTTTTAAACGAAGATCTGCTTTTCCTTGTGCTCGAGGCATAAAACGCTTCACGCAAGGACCTTCATCCACACGTAATTCCCCAATATAAAGTCTTTCAACATCTGACGTCCCTTTTTGTTCGGCGTTAGAAATTGCAGATTTTAACAATTTCAAAAGTAGTTTAGCTGATTTCTTTTTTTCTAAAATCAAACTTCTATAAGCATCTTCACAGCTTTTCCCTCTAATGAGATCCGCGACGAGGCGACATTTTTGAGGAGAAACAAAAGCTGTTCTTAACAATGCTCTTGCTGCAAAATTTGGATTTTCTGTACTTAAACTTGCCATAATCTATCTACCCTACTTCTTCTTATCGCTCGTATGGCCACCGAAGTGTCTTGTTGGAGCAAATTCTCCATACTTATGGCCTACCATGTTTTCAGAAACATATAGTGGAATGAACTTTTTTCCATTGTGAATAGCAAAAGATAATCCTACTGCATCAGGACTAATGGTTGATGCTCGAGACCAAGTTTTAATAACTTTTTTCTTGTCCCCAGTCTCATTAGCGTTAGTAATTTTTTTAATAAGTGAAGGATGAATATACGGTCCCTTAATTAATGATCGTGTCATAATTTACTTCCTTGCTCCTGTCATTTTTCCACGAGGCCTACCACGAACGATAAATCGATCCGTACGTTTATTGCTTCGAGTCTTATAACCTTTAGTTGGTTTTCCCCAAGGAGTTACTGGATGTCGACCCCCCTTCGCTCTTCCCTCACCACCACCATGTGGGTGATCAACAGGATTCATAGAGGTCCCTCGGTTATGAGGTCTTTTATTAAGCCATCGTGAACGACCAGCTTTTCCAATAACCCTACCTTCATGCTCCTGATTACCAACAGCACCAATAGTTGCATAACAAATTTGTTGTATTTTTCTAACTTCACCACTCGGAAGTCTTACTTGAGCATATTGCCCTTCTTTACCAAGTAACTGGCAAGAGGCTCCAGCGCCACGAGCTATCTGAGCTCCACGACCAGGGTGCAACTCTAAACAATGTAAAACAGAACCTACTGGAATGTTTTTAATAGGAAGCGCGTTTCCGACTTTAATATCTGCATTTTCACCAGTTTCAACAGTATCTTGTACTTTTAATCCTTGTGGTGCAATGATCAGCCCTTTTGCTCCATTAGCATAATTCAACAACGCTAAACGTGCTCCTCGGTTGGGATCATAATAGAACCCAGCTACCTTCGCAGGTATTCCTTCAAATCGTCTTCTAAAGTCAACGACTCGATATTTTCTTTTATGGCCACCTCCACGGTGACGATTAGTCATATGACCATGATTATTTCGCCCACCACTTGTTGGTGACGGTCTCAATAAGCTTTTTGGAAGCGTGTCATTTTTTTCAAGATTATCGAATGACTCTACAGTCATTTGTCTTAGGGATGGAGTGGTTGGTCTAAATGATTTCATAAATTTCCTTCCGCTCCCTTACGCTAGTTCCAAACGACTACCCTCAGGTAATCTTAATTGAGCTTTTTTATAAGAAGCAGCTGGAGTCACCCCAAACTTATTTCTTTTTTCTTTTTTTCTAAAATTAATAGTGCGCACTTTTAATGGAATGACTCCAAATATTTCATGAACCATTTTTTTAATTTCAGTTTTCGTTGAATCACCATGAACAATCACAGTGTATTCGTTGAATTTTTTTTGTTGTTTATTTGTTTTTTCAGTCAACAAAGGTTGAATTATTTTATCGTAATTACTTTTCATAAAACCCCTAATTAGCCTCTTCAACGCCTACAAAGCGCTCGGTAAGTGCTTCAATAGCTGCTTCAGTGAAAACAACACTATCGGTTCTCAAAAAGTCGTAAACAGTCCACTTGTCTTCAGTAAGAAGGTCAATTTTGTGAATATTTCGAGCGCTTTTTGCGACAGCAAGTTCAGAAACTTCATTTTTCACAGCAAAACCAGTTCGAGCGGTCTCTAGTTTTAAAGTTTTTAATAGGTTTGAAAAATCTTTTGTGCGAGGCGCTTCTTGAGAGTGTTGTAAAATGAAAATTTGCCCACTAGAAAGTCGATTCGAAAGAACCGATGCTAGAGCAGCTTTTTTAACTTTTTTATTGACTTTGAATTCGCGCTTTTCGCCCTTAGGACCAAAAACGACTCCGCCACCAACCCAATGAGGAGCTCGACGACCACCTTGTCGTGAACAACCGCCACCTTTTTGTTTTCTCATTTTACGGCCACCACCACGAACGTCTGAACGTCCTTTGGTTGTTGCTGTTTTTTTATAGTGATTAAAACGTTGTCCTTCACTGACAAAGTGAACTAAATTTTCGTTGTGTTCGGAAAGACCAAATAATTTAGAAGAAACCTCTTTAGTTCCTACTTTTTTTCCTGATATGTCGTAAACACTAATATCGACCGTGCTTTGGGTCATAATTCTTACCTCTCTTCTTCGTATTGTTTTTTCAATACTTAATTCTTATATTCTCTTATTAAAGTTTGATCTCAACATCGACGCCTGCCGACAGATCAAGTTTCATTAAAGAATCAACTGTTTGTTGATTTGGCTCTAATATATCAATAAGCCTTTTATGAGTTCGTACTTCAAACTGCTCTCTACTTTTTTTATCAATGTGTGGACTTCTTAAAACCGTAAACTTATTAATTGAAGTTGGAAGAGGAATTGGCCCAGAAATATCTGCACCTGTTCTCTTTACTGTTTCTAAAATAGAAGCAACAGCGTTATCCAACAAACGACTATCAAAAGCTTTTAATTTAATTCTAATTTTTTGAACTCTCATATTTTTTAAAACCTTCTATCTCTATCTACTGCGAAATCTGCCTCAAAAAAAACGTCACTCACAACATTAATAAAGACCAAAGAGTCTCCAAAAAGCCATCACATTTAATTCAAAGAACAAATCTTATTCGCTTCAGGCTTTATAAGCCATATCACACCGAAATTACAAGACTTAAATCAGAGTTTTTTTAATTATATTTAAAGTAGTTTTTTATGAGCGCTTATTGGTCTTTGTGAGGAAAAAGCACGTTTCGTGGAGAAGAACATCATAGATGATTTTAAAACAGAAAAATGGAAGCACTGAATGAATTTTTCAATAATATTCAGTGCTTATAGAAATAGTTATGCCTGGAGTAAAGGACTTTCTTTTAAGGCACTTTCAACAAAAGTGTGGATTGCTGGATGAACTTTTTCCTTCCAAGAATCATCTCCATCTGCAATGCACTTTCGAATAGCTGTCGCAGAAACAAAACCAATGTCTTCAGGTGGTTTGAATTCATTAATTTCGTAACCAACACCTCGGCCATAATTAACAGATTCAATGTCTGGAATAATCACAACCTCAACATCTTGCTCTTTGTAAGCCATTTTAATCATTTTAACGGTATCTTCTGTAGTGAACGGGTTTTTCTCATCTGGTGGAATATCTCGAACTGCGATCAAGATAGCCTTTCCCTCAGATAATTTTTGGTCAACTAACCAAAGGTGCCCCTTGTGTAGCGGCTGCCATCTCCCAATAAACATTGCTCTTTTCTGTGTACTCATATTTTTATTCCCTTCTTTTTTACGTACTAAATTTGTACAATATGATTTGTTTTTAAAAACTGAAAAACTTCCTCAGCGCACTCTTTAGGCGTTCTACCATCAGTTGAGATCAGTAGATCTGGATCTTCTGGAGCCTCATATGGGCTATCTATTCCGGTAAATTGTTTAATTTCACCCGCTAATGCTTTTTTATAGAGCCCTTTTGGGTCACGCGACTTACACTCTTCTAGTGAGGTGTTGATAAAAACTTCTTTAAAATTATCGGCGCCAACAATATCTTTTACTTGAGCTCTACTTTTCGTAAATGGACTAATGAAGGAACAAAGAACGAGCGCCCCACTATCGACAAACAATTTAGCCACCTCAGCTGTACGACGAATATTCTCAACCCGATCATCATCTGAGAAGCCTAAATCCTTATTCAGACCACTTCTCAAGTTGTCTCCATCTAAAAAGTAGCTTCGCACGCCAAGATCATAAAGCTTCTTGTCGAGTAAATTTGAAATCGTTGATTTTCCTGAGCCAGAGAGGCCAGTAAACCAAAGGACAGATGGCCTGCAATGGCTCTTCAAGGCTCGATCTGAACTTTTGATGTCATAATTTGAAGGAATAATATATTTCTTTTCTGAGCTTACATTCATCACTAGAATATTATCGACGAAGCAAAGAATTTTGTCCAGAAAATGACACTAAAGATCATAAGGATGAGCGCCTAAAATCACCGTCAAAGCAGAAAGACTTCTATTATATATAATAATTTGCTCAATTTTCTTAGATTGCAGCTGAACAAATTGAGAAAGAGCCGAAGAAACCATGCGCGAAGAAGTGATGCTTCCAACATCAAATTCCTTTTTAATATCGTACCAGACTTGTTTTGCGACTGGAATTTGCTTATTCGCAAGCCTAATTTTCTTAATCGAGAAATCATGACTATAAATAATTCTATCAATCTCACTTTTTAACTTTAAACTCGATAGTTTTTTATCAACAAGAGCTTCTTTATGCATTTCATCGTATTTTTTGTTTTTCCATTTAGTGATAAATCCATTAAAAATAGGAACATCCAAAGAGACTCCACCGGTGTATTCGAAATGATCTTTAGTATCATAACGACCCCTGAGTAATGCAAATAATTTTGGGCGATAAGGCGCAAGCTCCAAAGATCTTTTTCGATTAATCAATTCATCTTTTTTAGCATTTAACAAATGAATATAGTTTTTTTTATTCGCCAATGAAAGAATCGCTTCATGATTTAATTTTTTACTAAAATCAACTTCTCTAAGTTCTGCGCTGAGTGTTTTTATAGATAAGCCATCAACTCCTGTTAAAAACTTTAATTCATGAATTTTAGAATCTAGTCGCAATTCAAGATTATAAATATCATTTTCCAGGCTCGCGTACTGCATCTGCGCTCCGATGGCATCAACTTTAGAGACCGCTGAAAGGTGGAACGCTTTATTGAAGAAATTTTTAAAAACCTTGTAACGAGGTAGTACCTTTTTTTGTGTAAAAAGTTTTAATTCATGAGCCAGAATCGCATCGTAATAAGCATTAACTACTTTTAGTTTTTCATAGAGAACAGTTGTCCTGTTGCCAGCTTTTTGATATTCAAGCTCCGCTTCTGAAAGTTTTATTTTATTGTAAGTTATACCACCATCATAAATAACCTGCCTTAAAACAAGATCTCCACGCGAACGTCCAAAACCACCATTAGCTTCAAATTTTAGTTGTGGCCACAAAGCAGCTTTATGTTCTTCAACAATGTACTTCAAAACGTTTTCTTTTGTTTCATAATCACCAGAAAAATCAATTTGCTTCTCAGAAAGTGTCAACAACTCATCTAGATTAAGTGCATATGAAGTCTCTTGAAAAATTAAAATACCAAGTAATAAAATAATTCTCACAAAGTTTAGTATATCGCCATTTAAAGTCAAAACTGACAAAAATAGCTCAAACGGAAATTGACTCAGTCAAAATCACAGATGTTGATATTTTGTTCTTAAATCAAAGCAACTGATAAAAAAGCAGTTATATTTTCAATAATGAAAATATTTTCAACAAACGCTTTCTATTGACGCCAAAATCTGAACGACCAACGCGCGATGCTGACTTAAAATGAAATTCTTTAATATTTGGAAGGTATTCAAACTCCAGGTCATCCTTGAATCTTAAAAATTTTGTAACTGCGACAGCGCGCAGATAATACTCATTTTTTTCAACAACTTTAATTTTCAGTTTCCGTAAGATTTCTTCAATGTCCTTGATGGGATTTTCAAGGATTTTTAAAGGGGGAAAGTAGTTTTTCTCAGAGACTCCATTCAAGCTAGAAACACAGTTTCCGTCTGATGTGCATTTTTGAATTCTCATTGTTTAAGCCTGATCATAACGGTGAAATTCAAGACTGAAAGCGCCTCGACCCTGGGTTTTCGATCTCAGATCTGTTGAATATCCAAAAACTTGGCTCAGAGGAATTTCAACAAAAATATTTTGGAAAGCTGAGTCTATTTCCATGGATTGGATTTTAGCTTTTCTCGAATTGAGGTCACTAACGACATCACCGGTATTTTCTTCCGGAAGAGTCACCTTCATTTTCATGATGGGTTCCAAAAGAATAGCCTTCGCTTTTTGCATGGCATCTTGAATGGCTAAGGCTGTTGCCGTCTGGAAACCAAGCTCTGTCGACTCGTTTTCTCTCATTTCAGCATCAAGCAATGTAATCTTCACATCAATCAACGGATAACCAGAAAGAGGGCCACTCTGCAAAGACATCTCTGAGCTTGAAATGGCGGCTCTTAAGAACTCTCCTAAAACTTTTTTTTCAGCAATTTCACTGACAACCTGGCTTCCTTCACCTCGAGCTAAAGGCTCGACCTTCAGCTTTACAAATCCATGTTGTTTTTTTCCACCTAATTCACGTTCACATAGATTTTCAACTGTTGCTGAAGCGGTTAAAGTTTCCTTATAGGCGACCTGAGGCTTTCCAACATTAGCTTTGACCTTATATTCACGAAGTAATCGATCAACAATAATTTCTAAATGCAACTCACCCATGCCAGAGATCAACATTTGCCCAGTATCTTCATTGCTTTTTACTACAAAACTTGGGTCCTCGAAGGAAAGTTTATTTAAAGACTCTTTTAACTTTGAAAGGTCAGCAGAGCTTTTTGGCTCAATAGCAATGGAAATGACCGGCTCCGGAAAATGCATGTCTTCGTATTGAATTAAAGATTTTGAATCACACAAAGTCTCTCCGGTTTGAGTCAATCGAAAACCAATAACCGCAACAATTTCTCCGGCTTTAGCTTCGGAAATTTCTTCTTTTTTATTGGAATGCATGAGAATAATTTTTTGTACTTTTTCTTTTTTATTTTTGGAAACATTATGAAGACTCTGCCCCGTTTTCATGGTGCCCGAATAAATTCTTAAATAAGTCATTGGCCCCATGTATTGGTCAAAAACAATTTTAAAAGCTAAAGCTGAAAAATTCTCAGAAGTCTCCGCTTTTCTAGAGAGCAGCTTCTCTTTTTTATGAGGATCAAAGCCTTGAGTCGCAGGAAGGTCAGAGGGACTTGGCAAGAAGTTAATAATTGAATCTAGTAAAAACTGGATTCCTTTATTTTTAAAGGCACTGCCACAACTTGCCAAGACAAGTTGCTCATGAATGCAGGCATGTCTGAGTCCTTTAATAAGATCAGCTTCACTGAGTTCACCTTTTTCTAAATAAGCATTCATTAATGATTCATCAAGTTCAGCCGCAGCCTCCAACAATTCAACTCTTTTTTCTGTAGCCAAGTCTAACAACTCATCAGGTATTTCTTTAATTTCAAATTTTGTTCCATCATCATCACCACTCCAAAAATAAGCCTGCATCTTAATCAAATCGACGATTCCAGAAAAATTTTCTTCTGCTCCTATGGGTAATGAAATAGGAATCAATTTGGCTTGTAATTTTTCTTTAACTTGATCGGTCACTTTAAAAAAATCGGCACCAGTTCTATCCATTTTATTAACAAAAATAATCCTCGGAACCGAGTAACGGTTTGCTTGCTTCCAAACAGTTTCACTCTGAGCTTCAACGCCACCCACAGCACAGAAAACGCCGACCGCTCCATCAAGAACACGCAGAGATCTTTCCACTTCAACCGTAAAGTCAACGTGTCCAGGGGTATCGATAATGTTAATCCTTTTCTGATTCCAAAAACAAGTTGTCGCAGCTGAGGTAATAGTAATTCCGCGCTCTCTTTCCTGCTCCATCCAATCCATAGTAGCTTCCCCATCGTGAACCTCACCTATCTTATGACTGATTCCAGTATAGTAAAGAATCCTTTCAGTCGTTGTCGTTTTCCCAGCATCAATGTGTGCAATAATTCCAATATTTCTGAAATCTTCAATGGAATATTTTTTACGATTCATACGCTTTTTTTAGTATTTTATAGGCAAGGAATCAAAAACTTCTGTGTTATGTTTTTCTAGATGGACAGCCTGCCAAATTGCCAGAAATGCACTTCAACTTTAACCTATCAAGATAGAAATCTTTATATTTGTCCAGAATGTGCTCATGAATGGACCGAGGAAATGAAGCCTTCTGAAGAGGAAGTAATCAAACTATTTAAAGATGCTCACGGCAATGAGCTCAAAGATGGTGACACAATTTCTGTCCTAAAAGACCTCAAAGTAAAAGGGACTTCTCTAGTCGTCAAAGTTGGCACAAAAGTAAAAGGAATTCGACTCATTGATGGTGATCACAATATTGACTGCAAAATTAAAGGTATTGGGGCCATGCAACTCAAGTCGGAATTCGTTAAAAAGGTATCTGAAAAATAAAAAAGGCCTCAGCAATAAATGCAGAAGCCTTTTACAAATTAATTATAAATTAAAAACTACCAACGGAAGTGAGAGAAAGCTTTATTGGCTTCAGCCATTCTGTGAACATCTTCTCTTTTCTTAATGGCTCCGCCTCTATTTTCAGCAGCATCAATCAATTCATTAGCAAGTTTGTCGACCATATTTTTACCAGCTCTAGCTTTTGCGTAAGTAATCAACCAACGAGATGCAAGAGTTTGCCTTCTCTCTGGTCTCACTTCAACAGGAACCTGATAAGTAGCACCACCAACACGTCGAGATCTTACCTCTACCGCTGGCTTCGTATTTCCCAAAGCTTTTTTAAAAACTTTAACAGGATCATCTTTGTATTTTTCTTCTAAGATATCGAAAGCTCCATAACAAATTTTCTCAGCTGTGGATTTTTTTCCACTTCTCATTAAATCGTTAATAAATTTAGCAACAACCTTATCGTGGTATTTTGGATCAGGAATAATTTCTCTTTTTGCAGCAACTCTTCTTCTAGCCATATTCTTTTACTTCTTTCTTACTTTCTTTTCGTTCCGTATTTAGAGCGACCTTGTTTTCTATTCGCAACACCTTGAGTATCGAGAGTTCCTCGGATCGTATGATAACGAACACCAGGTAAATCTTTTACTCTTCCTCCACGAATAAGAACGACGGAGTGTTCTTGTAAATTATGTCCAACACCTCCAATATATGAAGTGACTTCAAAACCGTTTGTCAGTTTGACACGACAAACTTTTCTCAAAGCTGAGTTTGGTTTCTTTGGAGTGATGGTATAAACACGGGTACAAACACCACGTCTCTGTGGACAGTTGGCGAGAGCTGGAGATTTTGACTTCTCCTTCATGTTTTTTCTTCCCTTACGAACAAGTTGATTAATAGTAGGCATTCTTTTTATATACTCCCTTTGACGGCGCTTTTAGTTTTTAGATCCTTCAACGCTAAACTGTCAATAAAATTAAGGGTTTTCAACCCTTTGTTAAACTTATGATTTTTCATCTGTATTCTCAATTGGAGGAGCCTGATAAGCCCTTCCTACCGGTAGAGACTCGTCTTCAATGTCCATTTCAGGAGAAAAGCTTTTATATTGAGGTATTCCTGTTCCAGCTGGAATTAAACGCCCCATACTCACATTTTCCTTCAGACCTCTGAGATAATCTTCTTTAGCAGCAATTGATGCCTCAGTGAGAACTTTAGTCGTTTCCTGGAAAGATGCCGCTGACACCCAAGAATCTGTACTGAGACTCGCTCTAGTAATTCCCAACAACAAAGACTCAGAGACGGCTGGCTGCCCACCCATTTCTTGAATTCGAGCATTTACTTCAAGGAGGTTGTATTTCTCAATACTTTCACCAACAAGTAAGTTTGTATCTCCTGACTCTGCGACTCGAACACGTCTCAACATTTGTCTCACAATTGTTTCAATATGCTTGTCATTAATTTTCACCCCTTGAAGTCTATAAACTTCTTGGACTTCATCAACGAGATATTTGGAAAGCGCTTTCTCACCTTTTACAGCAAGAATGTCATGCGGGTTCGGAGCACCATCAATAATTTTGTCCCCAGGGTAAACGTAGTCACCCTCCTGAACAATCACATGTTTTTGTTTTGGAATCATATATTCAAGAACTTCATCCTCAACAGTAGGATCTTTTGGAGTCAGAAGAACTCGTCTTTTTCCCTTTGTATCGGCACCAAAACTAATGACACCTTCGACTTCAGCAATGATCGATCCTTCTTTTGGCTTTCTCGCTTCAAAAAGTTCTGCAACTCTTGGAAGACCACCAGTAATATCTTTAGTTTTTTCTGAATCACGAGGAATTTTACCAAGAACATCACCAGGAACCACTTGATCCCCATCTCCAATAACAAGATTAACCCCTACTGGAATTGTGAAAATTGATGTTGCTCTACCTTCAACGTGAATTTCAAGACGAGGTCTTAAGGCTGTATTCTTAGGCTCAATCACTGTTCTTCGGGTCATCCCTGTGACTTCATCCATTTGAACAGAAACACTTTCCCCTTCAATCATGTCTTGAAGAACTACAGTCCCTTTTTTATCGGCCATAATTGGAACCGCATATGGATCCCACTCTGCAAGAGGAGTTCCCTTCTTTACTGTCGATCCATCTTTTACCTTCAAAACAGATCCGTAAATAACTTTAATTCGATCTCGCTCGCGACCGTTCTCATCACTGAGAGTCAGGTTACCGTTTCGACTCATGACAATTTGCTGCCCGTCTCGATTCGTCGCGAGATTCACTTTGCTTAATTTAACAGATCCATCTGTAGTTGCTTCACTTGTTGATTGCTCAGCTTTTCGAGTCGCCGCTCCACCAATGTGAAAAGTTCTCATCGTTAGCTGAGTTCCAGGCTCACCAATAGACTGAGCCGCAATAACTCCAACAGCTTCACCAATATTCACAATATGTCCACGAGCAAGGTCACGACCATAGCACTGAGCGCATATTCCACGTTTTGCTTTACAAGTCAGTACGGAGCGAATTTTCATACGGTCCACTTCTGCATTAAGCACAGCAAGAACCATTTTCTCGTCAATCATATCACCAGCACGAACAAGAACTTGTCCGTTTTCAGGGTGAAGAACATCTTCAAATGCGACTCGACCAAGAATGGTTTCTCCAAAAGTTTCAGAAAGTTCAGTTCCACTGACATCTTCCACAGCATAAATATAGTCATCTGTTCCACAGTCAAATTCCGTCACCACAGCATCTTGAGCAACGTCGACAAGACGTCTCGTCAAATAACCAGAGTTTGCAGTTTTTAGAGCGGTATCGGCCAAACCTTTACGAGCTCCATGAGTTGAAATGAAATACTGAAGAACTGTTAAGCCCTCTCTAAAGTTTGCCGTAATCGGAGTTTCAATAATTTCACCAGATGGTTTTGCCATCAAGCCACGCATACCCGCAAGCTGTTTAATCTGAGCTGGCGATCCCCTGGCTCCAGAGTCTGCCATCACGTAAATAGAATTGAAAGATTGAATGTTCTGTTCAGTCCCATCTTCAAGAGTGATCGAATCTTTACTCAGATTGTCCATCATGGCTGTCGCAATTGCTTCAGAAACTTGAGCCCAAATATCAATGACCTTATTGTAGCGTTCACCGTCAGTAATAAGACCTTCAATATATTGATTCTCAATAGTTTGAACCTCCTTAAAGGCATCTTCAATGAGTTTATTTTTAGCATCAGGAATTTCCATGTCTTTCATAGAAATTGAAATTCCAGATTTTGTTCCAAACTGGAAACCAAGACTACGTAGTTTATCGGCAAGAAGAACTGTATGCTTTGGCCCCAAGAGACGATAAGTGGCGTCGAGTAATTCCGCACAATCTTTTTTCGCCATCGTTTTATTGTATGACTCAAAAGGAACTTCAGGAGGAACCACTTCAGAAAGAAGCACTCTTCCAACCGTCGTCTTCACTCTTTTTCCTTGAATACGAACTTGAATTTCAGCCTGAATATCGACATCACCAAGTTCATAAGTCATTTTCACTTCAGCCTTGTCTCTAAAGACACGACCAGAACCAATAGAGCCAGGTCGCATCCGAGTAATATAATAAATACCCAAAACGATATCATGAGAAGGCATAATAATTGGCTTCCCATCAGCTGGTTTCAAAATATTATTAGTACTCATGACAAGAACACGAGCTTCAATTTGAGCTTCTACAGAAAGAGGCACGTGAACCGCCATTTGGTCACCATCAAAGTCAGCATTAAAAGCCGTACAAACAAGTGGATGCAACTGAATTGCTTTTCCTTCAACAAGTTTTGGTTCAAAGGCTTGAATCCCGAGTCTATGTAAAGTCGGTGCTCTGTTTAACATCACAGGGTGCTCTCGAACAACTTCAGCCAGAATATCCCAAACTTCGTCTCGAGCTTTTTCCACCATTTTTTTAGCAGACTTAATAGTCGTCACAAATCCGCGCTCTTCTAATTTATTATAAATAAATGGTTTAAAAAGTTCCAAAGCCATTTTTTTAGGTAATCCGCATTGGTGCAGTTTTAAATCTGGACCAACAACAATCACGGAACGGCCAGAATAATCGACTCGTTTCCCTAATAAGTTTTGACGGAAACGACCAGATTTTCCTTTGAGTGTATCGGACAAAGATCTTAACGGTCTTTTATTTGGACCGGTAAAAGTTTTTCCACGTCGACCGTTATCAAACAAAGCATCGACAGCTTCTTGCAACATTCTTTTTTCATTTCGAATGATAATATCTGGAGCATTGAGTTCCATGAGTCTTCGCAAACGATTGTTTCTATTGATCACTCTTCTATAGAGGTCATTCAAATCTGAAGTTGCAAAACGCCCACCATCCAATGGAACCAATGGTCTCAAATCTGGAGGAAGAACTGGAATCACTTCCATCATCATGTTTTCTGGTGCTTGACCAGATTCTCTAAAATCCTCGACAACTTTTAATCTTTTAGAAAGTTTTTTACGAGTCGCCTCACTTTTTGTTTCTGCTAAATTAACCCGAATTTCATCGGCAACTTTAACCACATCAATTTTTCTAAGAAGGTCTCGAACAATATCTCCACCCATTCCAGCTTTAAAAGAATCTTCACCCCATTTATCACAGGCTTCATTAAACTCATCTTCGCTAAGAATATCTCCAACTTGAAGTTCAGTGTCGCCGCTATCAATGACAGCAAAAGCTTCACAGTAAAGAACTCGTTCCAAATTTTTGAGAGTCGTATCGAGTAATAAACCAATTCGAGATGGCAATGACCTTAAATACCAAACGTGTGCCACAGGACTGACTAATTGAATATGCCCCATTCGCTCACGTCGAACTTTGCTTTGGGTGACTTCCACACCACATTTTTCACAAATAACTCCGCGGTATTTCATTCTTTTGTATTTACCGCAAAGACATTCATAATCTTTAGTCGGTCCAAAGATTTTTGCACAAAACAAACCATCTTTTTCAGGCTTAAAGGTTCTATAGTTAATGGTTTCAGGCTTTTTTACTTCACCATGAGACCAGTTCAAAACCATATCAGATTCAGCCAAAGAAACTTTGATTGATTGATACTTGAAGGGATCCGTTGGTTTATCGAAAAAATTTAGTAAATCTTTCATATATCTTCTTTCTCTTTATTCCCTAAATCTATTAAGCAGAGGGTGCCTCAATAAGTTCACAATTCAAATACAATGCTTTCAGCTCATGCATGAGAACATTGAAGGATTCAGGCATTCCTGGTTCAAGAATATTTTCACCTTTAACAATAGCTTCATACATTCGAGTTCTTCCTGAAACATCATCAGATTTAACCGTTAACATTTCTTGAAGAGCATAGGCAGCACCATAGGCCTCAAGAGCCCACACTTCCATTTCTCCAAGTCTCTGGCCACCAAACTGAGCTTTACCACCAAGTGGCTGCTGAGTGACAAGACTATAAGGTCCAATAGAACGCGCATGAATTTTATCTTCAACCAAGTGATGAAGTTTTAAAATGTACATAATTCCAACGGTCACATCATGATCAAAAGCTTCACCCGTACGACCATCAAACAAAATAGTTTGTCCAGTCTGTGGTAATCGAGCCAGATCAAGCATGCCGCGAATATCTTCCTCAGAAGCTCTATCGAAAACAGCTGATGCCATCGGAACACCTTTTCGATAAGACCAAGCAATACGCTTAATTTCATCGTCAGTAGCTTCATCGATGTATTTGTCATGACCTTCTTTTTCAAAAATTTCTTTTAGGAAGCTTCTCAAAGAAGTCAGATCGTATTTATCGAGCATGTCTTCAATTCTTCGACCAAGCCCGTAAGCAGCCCATCCTAGATGCACTTCTAAAATCTGTCCCACGTTCATTCGAGAAGGAACCCCAAGTGGATTGAGAACAATATCAACAGGTCTTCCATCAGAAGTATAAGGCATATCTTCTTCTGGGAGTATTTTTGAAATCACACCTTTATTACCATGACGGCCGGCCATTTTATCTCCGACACTGAGCTTTCGTTTAATAGCCACGCCAACTTTGACCATTTTAATAACGCCCGGAGGAAGCTCATCGCCTTTTTTAAGTTTTCCAATTTTTTCATTAAAACTAATTCGAATCAGATCCATCTGTTCTTCAACAGAGTCCATAATACGAATGAGTTCATTTTCATACTTCTCCTCAAGAGGAATATGTCGAATCAGATTAAAAGGAACATTATCGATATCGTCGTGACTAACAATCACACCTTTGTCAATAAGTTCTAATTCACCATCTTCTGAGAGGAGCTTTCCAGTCGTCGTTTTTCCGTTCAGAAGTTTTTTAATTTTTTTCAAAGTTGCTCGGCGAATGACTGAAATTTCAATCGCTTGATCTTTTAAGAATTTTTCTTCTTCGTCTCGAACAATTTGCTGATAACGCTCATCTTTATCGATACCTTCTCTTGAAAAGATATTGGCATTAATAATAGTTCCAGTAACACCAGGAGGAACACGCAAAGAGGAATCTCTCACATCTCCAGCTTTTTCACCAAAAATTGCTCGTAAAAGTTTTTCCTCAGGAGAAAGTTGCGTCTCACCTTTTGGAGTAATCTTACCAACTAAAATATCTCCTGGATTGACTTCCGCACCAATACGAATAATTCCAGTAGAATCAAGATTTCTTAAAGCTTCTTCTCCAACATTTGGAATATCTCTCGTAATTTCTTCTTTTCCTAATTTTGTATCACGAGCGACACATTCAAATTCTTCAATGTGAATGGACGTATAAGTATCGTCCTTAAGAAGGCGCTCTGAAATAAGAATGGAATCCTCAAAGTTGTATCCACCCCATGGCACAAAAGCCACAAGAACATTTTGCCCAAGACTCAGTTCTCCAAGATCCGTTGATGGACCATCGGCAATAACTTCTCCACGAAAGATGCGATCACCTGCAGCCACAATAGGTCTTTGGTTCACGCAAGTATTTTGATTAGAACGGCGGTATTTAATAAGATTGTAAATATCGACTTCCGAGGTTGAAGCAGCAGATTTTTTACTATCTGTTCTCACAACGATTCGAGAAGCATCAACAGCCTCAACAATTCCATCATTTTTAGCCACAACTGTAACACCAGAATCTCTAGCAACAACTCGTTCAACTCCAGTTCCTACAAGAGGAGCTCCTGGAATCATGAGTGGTACAGCCTGACGTTGCATGTTTGACCCCATGAGAGATCTATTGGCATCGTCATTTTCTAAGAATGGAATTAACGAAGCAGCCACTGAAACAAGTTGATTCGGAGAAACGTCCATCAAACTGACTTCATCGGATTTTGAAAGAGTCGCTTCACCATTTTTACGAACTTCAGTGAATTCTTCAGTTAAATTTTTTGCAGCATCCATAGGAACATTTGCCTGCGCAATAACATGCCCCTCTTCTTCAAGAGCAGAATAGTAGGCGACATCATCACTCACTCTTTTCCCATCAACTTTTCTATATGGAGTCTCAACAAAACCATGCTCATTGACTTTAGCGTATGTTGAGAGTGAAGAGATCAAACCAATGTTTGGTCCCTCTGGAGTTTCAATCGGACAAATTCGACCATAATGAGTTTGGTGAACGTCACGAACTTCAAAGCCGGCTCTTTCACGAGTCAGACCACCAGGCCCAAGAGCAGAGAGTCTTCTTTTATGCGTTATTTCAGCAAGAGGGTTTGTTTGCTCCATAAACTGACTGAGCTGAGAGGTTCCAAAGAATTCTCGAACAATGGCGTTTACTGGCTTCGCATTGATCAAGTCATGAGGCATTTGAGTTTCAATCTCTTGAAGACTCATTCTCTCCTTAATCGCTCTTTCCATTCTCACTAAACCAATTCTGTATTGATTTTCTAGTAATTCACCGACAGAACGAACACGTCGATTCCCAAGGTGATCAATATCATCAATGCGACCAAGACCATTTTTCAAATCTTGTAATCTTTTAATAGAAAACATAATATCTTTTTTAGTTAAGATAGTGGTGTCTTCAGAAATATCTTTAAATCCAAATTTGTGATTTAACTTCAAACGACCAACTTTAGAGAGATCATAACGACCAGGATTAAAAAACATATCGTCAAACAACTTTGTTGCTGACTCAATTGTTGGAGGATCACCAGGTCTCATTCTTCTAAAAATTTCAATGAGAGCTTCTTCTTGAGACTTTGTTTTATCGGCAAGCAAAGTCTGCCTGATTGAGGCACTGACCATGACATTATCGATAAATGCCGACGGAAAGACTTTCACATTGCTTTCTTTAATCAGTTCAATATGCTCTTCTGTCAGAGCTGTATTGACTTCAATAAGAACTTCTCCAGTAGCTTCATTAACAAGGTCTGAACAAGTCACTCGGCCAACGAGCTCTTCTTCAAGAACCGGAAGTGTTTTAATTTTTCTTTTTTCAAGTTCGCTTAAAGCAAATCGTGTAAACTTTCTACTTTTCTTAACAACGACTTCACCTGTTTTAGGGTCTTTAATATCCTGAAAAGATCTTCTTCCACTCAAAAGTTCAGGAACAACAGCCTTCGAAAAATTTCCTTTTGCGTCAAGGCTAATGTCTTCAACCTCATAAAAATAGTTGAGAATTTCTTCAGGGCTATAACCGAGGGCTTTAATTAATGCAGTAACATGCAGTTTTCTTCTTCGATCAATTCTCACATAGAGAAAATCTTTTGCATCGAAATCGAAATCGAGCCATGAACCACGGTAGGGAATAATTCTTCCCGAAAATAATAGTTTTCCACTTGTCGATGATGTTCCACCATCATGACTAAAGAAAGCACCTGGGCTTCTATGTAACTGGGAAACAACAACTCGTTCAGTTCCATTCACAACAAAGGAACCGGTTTCAGTCATGAGAGGGATTTCCCCCATATAGACTTCTTGCTGTTTCATATCTCGAATACTTTTAACTTCAGTCGTTTCGTCTTCTTCCCAAACCACGAGCCTTACCGTAATCTTAACAGGTGCCGCATAGGTCATCCCACGCAAACGACACTCATCAACATCATATTTCGGTTTTTCAATAGAGTAATATTTAAACTCTAATTGGCAGGTGTTGTTAAAATCACTAATTGGAAACACTGATTTAAAAACTGCCTGTAGTCCAAAATCTTCTCGCTCTTCAGGAGCGATGTCAGCTTGCAAAAACTGCTCAAAAGACTTCTTTTGAATATCTACTAAATTTGGAGGATCAACAGTCGACCCTATTTTAGCAAAACTTTTACGGACTCTCTTGACGTTATCAAAAGTTTCTTGAATTCCCATTCTTTACCTCAAATACTTTAATACATTAAACATACGAAAAGGGACCCTGTCATCAGAGTCCCTTTAAACGCCTTTTTTACTGGCAGTAGAATTATTTTAATTCTACTTGAGCGCCGGCAGCTTCTAACTTCTTTTTAAGTTCTTCAGCTTCGTCTTTACTCACGCCTTCTTTAACTGGCTTTGGAGCACCTTCAACAAGTTCTTTGGCTTCTTTCAAACCAAGTCCCGTGATGGAACGTACTTCTTTAATTGCTGAAATTTTATTTGCTCCAGCAGCAGCCAAGATCACGTCAAATTCAGTTTTCTCTTCAGCAGCAGCACCTGGAGCTGCAACGCCGGCAACTGCAACTGGTGCAGCAGCAGAAACGCCAAATTTATCTTCGACTTTTTTGATGAACTCAGAGAGCTCGAGAACAGTCATACTTGAAATTGTTTCTAATAATTCTTCTTGTGTAGCCATTTTTTTATATCTCCTATTTAATAAAAACTTATTGTTTTTCTTTTTCTTTTTTTATAGCGGTCAAAACGTTAACAAAGTCTCGTGGCACCGCAGCCATGACACAGGCAAAATCCCTAATTGGCGCGGCTAAAACTCCAGCAGTCATTGATAGAAGCGTATGACGATCTGGAAGTTTAGAAAGCGCATCCACTTCAGCCTTATCAAGAACTTGTGCATCCATAGCTCCCGATAAAAGTTTCAAAGGACTCGCGTCAGAGACATTATCTAATACTGCTTTCGCAACGGCGACTGGGTCTTCGTAAGAAAACGCCAATCCAATTGGACCTGCGAACTGTTTACTGAATTCTTCGAAATCAGTTCCTTGAGCTGCAATTCTAGCAATTCGATTTTTAATAACTTTATATTCACCTTTTCCTTCGTGAATTTTTCTACGAAGGTCGCCCATTTGAGGAACAGTCATCCCTCGGTACTCAGTCAAAAAGGCTGCGTTCGCGTCGGTAAATTTCTTTTTTAATTCTACAACTAAATTTTCTTTAGCTACTCTGGTCATTCCCATAATATTTTCTCCAATTTCAATCCATTAAGCACCGAGGCTAATAAATTGATTTCCTTCCAGTTTTACACCAGGGCTCATTGCAGGTGAGAGTGTGACTGACCTCATATAAGCTCCCTTTGAAGAACTTGGTTTTGCCTTCATGAGAACCTCAGCCAAAGCCATCAAGTTTTCTTTAAGCTTTTGAGTTCCAAAAGATTTCTTACCAATTGGAGAGTGAACAATTCCAGATTTTTCAGCTCGAAATTCAACTTTACCTTTACGTTCATCTTCAATTGCTTTTTCTACGTTTGGAGTGACCGTCCCCGTTTTAGGGTTCGGCATCATTCCTCTTGGCCCAAGAACTCGTGCTGCTCTAGAAACAACAGCCATCATATCTGGAGTCGCAATAACTTTATCGAATTCGAGCCAACCACCGTTGATCTTTTCAACAAGTTCTTCGGCTCCAACAAAATCAGCTCCAGCTTTTTCTGCTTTTTCCGCGTTTTCACCTTTTGCAAAAACTAAGACGATTACTTTTTTTCCAATTCCATTTGGAAGAACTGTCGCGCCACGAACCTGCTGATCAGCTAGCTTCGGATCAATTCCTAAACGAAAAGCAACATTCACAGTTTCGTCAAACTTTGGTCCTTGGAATTTTTCAATAAAAGCAAGCGCCTCGTCGACACTATATTTTTTTACTGGATCGTAGAGTTTTAAATTATTTTCATTTCTCTTTCCCATGACTATTGAACCTCCAAGCCCATTGAGCGAGCAGTTCCTCGAACCATCGATACCGCAGCTTCGACATCGTAACAGTTCAGGTCTTTCATTTTCATTTCAGCAATTTTTGTCACTTCAGAAAGCGCTATTTTTCCAACTTTAGTTTTGTTGGGAACTCCAGAGCCTTTTTTCAGTTTTGCTGCCTTTAACAATAAGACGGGAACTGGAGGAGTTTTTGTAATAAATGTAAACGATTTATCTGCAAAGACAGTAATGACAACAGGAATGATTAATCCCTCCGCCGCTTGCTTCTGTGTTTTTGCATTAAACTGCTTACAAAACTCCATAATATTCACACCGTGCTGACCGAGTGCTGGTCCGACAGGTGGCGCTGGATTTGCTTTACCAGCTGGAATTTGTAACTTGATGTAACCTGATATTTTCTTTGCCATTTTTACCTTCCTAGTACTAGCGAAACTTCAAAAGTTCCTCCTAGAATACCTTTTAAATACTCAAGTCTTTTCAACTTGAATAAAATCCAATTCCACGGGCGTTGCTCTACCAAAAATAGAAACAAGGACCCTCAATTTACTCTTCTCCGGTTTCACTTCTTCAACAGTTCCGTTGAAGTTTGAAAACGGACCATCAATAACTCGAATATTATCTCCTTCACGAAAATTATATTTCGGTCGAGCTTTTGTGAGTCCCTCGGTCATTTGACCGGCGATTCTCAAAACTTCAGACTTTCTTAACGCTGGAGGATTTTTCTTGTTTCCCACAAAGCCAGAAATTCTATTGCTATCTTTAACGATGTGCCAATTGACATCATCTAATTTCATCTGAACCAGAATATATCCAGGATAAAATTTTCTCTCGGTCGATCTTTTCTTTCCTTTAACGAGCTCAACAACGCTCTCGACGGGAATGAGAACATCTCCAAAGTCTTCTTCTTTTTTGTTTCTTTTCACATTGTCAAAAAGAGATTTTTTGGCTTTGGCTTCAAAGCCACTTGCCGTATTGACAATGTACCATTTCATGCCAGGACGGTCGATAATCTCGACAATTTTAGAATCTTCTTCTTCGTCCGCCTCTGCTGTAGAGGCGCTTTCAGGAGCAACAGTTTTTACTTCTTCTGAACTCTCTTCAACGGATTCACTGACTTCAACAGCAGGAGCCTCTGGCTCTGTTGTCTTATTTTCTAGAGAATCTGCGGGCGCAGTACTACCTTCATCGCTTAGCATTATTATATGCTCAATAAGATTAAATCTTCTTACTTTCAAGTACTTAATCTTGAAAAATAAATAAAAAGTGCTTATATTTGATTATTTTTAAATTTCTTAGCTTAAGTTCAAGATTTCAAGGAGTAGAGGTAGTATGAAAACTAATAAATTTCCAATAGATAGTGCCACAATAGGCCACAGCGTCATATGCATACCTAAAACCCTTAATTTAAAATCCATTTTTTTAGCTCGAAATGCCAAAAAATGAAAAAGTCGCCCCAAGAAAAACGTCACCCCAACAGTGTGAAGAACAAAAACATTCAAATTCCCGGAAGATTCTAACAAATAGAACAAAATAAGAAAAATCGGAACATAAGATGAGAAATTAGAATGTGCTGCCACAATGGAAGCAATCTCTTTATTCTCTCCAATCCCCAGGGAGAGCTTATTTCGTCTTCTAGCTGTAATAGTGTCGATGCTAATTTTAAAGAATAGAAAGCCCAACAGAGCCGCGTAGAGAGAAGTCAGCACAAGAGAGTCTTTCCTAAAACAGTAATAGCTAAACGCCTATTATTGTTCCAATAAATTCCTTTAAGCCTAGGTCCAAAATGCTTAAAAGAGTTCCTGAAATGAGAATAGTAATGATCACCACAATCGTCCCCATACGAACTTCAGTAGCTCCAGGGAAAACGACTCGAACCAACTCATAAACAGAGTCTGCACAAAAGCTCAGTACTTTTTTATTTGATCTTAAAATAATGAAGGTCAGCAAACCAAGTGCAATTGGTAAGCCGTGATGAATATAATCTCCAATAACCCCAAAACGTCTTCCAACCTGGAAGTAACCAAGTATTGATTGAACATAATAGTTTGAAACAAAAGCGACGACAGCCCCTGCACCCATAAAAAGTAAATTAACGTATTTTGAATATGATGATACCGCAGTTGCCATAGAACCCTTTATAAGTCGAAGATGTGCTAGATGCAAAAGCTAAATGCACATTGAATTCTTAAAACAACTAACGCCGAGCGCCAAAGTTTAACGAGACAGCTTTCCAAAAAGTGTTTTACACGCTCCGCTAAGTGCGTCTGGAAGCTTTCGAAAGTTTTCCTGAATAGTATCTCGGGTTGCCTTCTCTGTTAAGTCGACTTTAGAATAAAGCCCTCCACTTTTATAAAAAAAGTCTTCTAAGTGCTTTAAAAGTTGCTCCTGATGCTGAGGCTTCAAGGGGTCGTACTTCTCCGCTATTTGCTTTTCAAATTCTCTAACGTTTTTTAAAAGCGCTCGCCAAAAAGAAGCTTCTTTTAACTTAAGTAGCTTCTTTTTATAGTAAGAATAAAGAACAGCAAGTACCCCACCACTTCCAAGAGTAACATAGATCTCATCAATATATTCAGTAGCTGACTGACTTACCCCAACTGTTGCAAGTGACACTGAAATTACCGAAATAGAAATTAACATCCTATTTCGCTGCTTTTTCTCTAAAGTTGAAAGCTTTCCATTCTTTTTTTTCTTAGCTCTGTAATATTTAGTGATAACATTTTCCCAAGTTCCCTGAAAAAACATTCCACCAGCGGTTACTGCAAACAGTTGCATAAAAAGCAATAACACTTCTTTGGAATAGACATGGCCTGCCTCTGCAGCGGCCTCAGCAATACCAGGGTCAAGCGCCAAAGCCCGACTTCCTCCCATTAAAGCAACGACAACTAACAGCTCAGCAATTCCCCAACGACCCTGATTCTCTACAATATCAATTGCACTTCTGAGTGGATGAGCTTTGTCAATTTGAATTTTCTGAGCAAGAGTTCTCATTTTATCAATAAAGCCGTAAAATGGATCTAGAAAATAAATAAAAGACGCTGAAGCTAATCCGGCCACTCCAAAGGAATAAGCCAATACTGGAGCCCATCCAATAGTGTCAGTTATGACGAGTGTCCTCTGTCCCAACAAAACTCCGGAGCCAACCAACATCAACCTTAATCCAGTGTCCCTTAGCGTTTCTTTATTAAAAGACTCTTTCGAATGTTCTTTTGTTTTTCTCAGCCAGTATCGCCCGTAAGAAACGTTTTCAGATTGAGCGAATTCAGTATCGTGAATAACAGAATCAACAAAGTCCTTAACTTCCACTGAAGCATCAAAAACTTTTGAGCTATGAGAAAGCGTCGTTAAGTCTAGAGGCTTTGAAGAATTCTGATGCGCTAGATTATTAGCCACCGTATCTTGTGATGAAATATAGACAACATTAATTTTGGTAGTTGGATCTCTTTTCCTTAAGGCTTTTAAGTGTTTTTTAAGATCTTTTGCCAAGATTTTTCTCTCTCGAGGATTGCTAGCTTCACCAAGACTCATTTCAATAAATCGATCAGCCGGAAGCAAGTATTCCTTCGTTTCTTCATTGAAAAATGGTTCGTATTCATATGTTTTTTCAGCGTCATCCTCATCTGAATACAGAGCCTTTTGATCAATTCTAATGGTCTTCATCATTTCCGGAGCACCTTGATCAGCTTCAACCGACAGTGGTTGAAAACTTAAACTCAAGCTCAATAAGAAAAAAAGAAGTTTAACAAATTTCATAATATTTTAGGCAATCTAGCGAGTGGCTTAATTATACAATATTTGTAAAAAAATTAATAGCTTAGGATTGACAAAGTAAGGAGAATTATGTGTCGAACAAGTTGACAGCTTTCATTAAAATCAGTGCTTTAGCGAAAGTAATTAAACGTAAAGAGATTGTTTTTTTAAGAGGCGATAACTCACAAAACTCAAAAGAAGAAAAGCCATCAACAGGAAAACAAGATCTACAAGAAAGCTCTCAGAAAAGCCTTGAAAAAGTAGGGACTGAATCGAGCGGGTTCCATAAAAAAGTGGATTGAGTTGAGCAATTTTCAGGAGCACTCCACTCGAATTTTGAATGGGAAAAATTCCTCCAGACAAAAACCACATCGGCATGATCACTAAATTCATGACACTATGAAAGCCTTCAACGGAATCTATTTTCCAGGCAAAAAGAAAAGAAAGACTGGAAAGAACCAACACCGTTAAAAAAAGAATCGCCATGATTTTAGAAAAAACCACAAAAGCAATGGACATCCCCAAAAAGGGTAACAACACGAGAATAAAGGCGCTTTGAATGGTGGCAATAATAGCCGCTGAAAATGACTTGGAAAGAATTAAAGTCAACCGCGACAGAGGACTCACCCATAAAGACTGCAAAACTCCGTTTGATTTATCTTGAATCAGTCCAATGGAGGAAAAAATTGCCGTAAAAACAGCACTCAAAATAAGAATTCCCGGCACCAGAAATTGAGTATAATTTTCACTTCCAAAAAAGCCTTGAGCTCCAGTAGCAGAAATTCCTTTGGAAAGTAAAAGAAAAAACAAGAGTGGAGTCACGAGAGTTCCAATCAGCCGACTTTTTTGTCTGTAAAAAAGTTTGAGATCACGAAGGATCAAGGAAGCGAAAGCGTTCATAAATTATCTTCCCACTCGCGACCCGTTTGAGCTTTATAAATATCTATAAAATCTCCGGTTGAATATTCTATCTTAGAAAAGAGGCCTGACTCTTGAAGCTGATTGAAATTTAAGGCGTTCCTATTTGAAGCGTTTAACTCCAATTGGAACGTATTGGAGTCCGAAGAAAGAGAGAATTCTTGCAGAACTTTATCTGCATTATGATGGCCCCACTCAAGCTTCATGTTTTTTTGAGAATACTTCTTCAGAAGCTCGTTCTTTTCTCCCTGAAAAACAACTTCACCCCTATCCAGAAATAACAATTCATCACAATAACTGACCTCATCAAGCAAGTGAGTGCTCACCACAATAGTTAAATTGGGATTGTTTTTTTTAATCGAGAGAATGAGCTTCCAAATGAGTCTTCTATTTTCCGGATCCAACCCAGTGCTTGGCTCATCGAGAAAGAGATAATTTGGCTCTGAAAGTAAGGCTTTAAAAATTTCAATAGCTCTTTTTTGCCCCCCAGAGAGAGTCGCCACCCTTTTCTCCAAGAGGTGCTCAATAGGAAAAATACGATTCCAAATGCTTAATTTTTCATTGAGAATTTTTTGAGAAAGCTGATAGAGTGAAGCCTGTAAATGAAGGTTTTCTTTGGCGCTTAAAAGTAAATCGAGACTGGGATTTTGAAAGCAAATGGAGAAATTTTCACGAAACTCCTCAAAAGAGACTTTCATATTTAAATCGTTCCACAGATAATCGCCCTGATAATCTAAAATCTGGGTTGATATAATTTTAAAGAGAGTGCTTTTTCCACTTCCATTGGGGCCCACTAAAGCATTGATTTTATTTTCAGAAATCTGACACGTTAAGTTGTTTAAAGCTGGACGAACTATTTTATTTTTGCGTCCAATTTCTTTGTAGGAAAAAAGAATTTTACTTAAGGACAACATTATTTTTTCAAAGTTCCTTTTTTTTCTTCAGGCGAGTTTTCTATTTTCTGAGCTCGAAAGACTTTCCAAGCGACGAAAAAAATAAGACTCAAAGGAAGCGCGACGAAACCAAGCCCAACGACCAAAAGTCGAGGGGTGAATGAAGACTCCTGACCACAGCCTATGCACGCCAACACAGAAGAGCTGAAAATTAAGCTGATAGCAAAACAGAGTCTTTTCATAAAAGCTTGAGCGCTAATGATGCGCGTCTTCAGAAGAATGCTTTGAGTTGTTTTTTTTGTAGTCAGTAGGAGTTATTCTTTTCTCTTCTGAAAGCAGGTTACCAAAAGTATCTCGCTGAGCATCTTGAAGATTCCTTGGTCCTAAAAATCGAGCCGGTGGGTTCTCATATGGCGAGGCTCTTTCTTGGGAAGCCAGACCAATCAAAACAACAGCATAAACAAAAACAATGGCAATGGGGGTATACATCATCCAACGCAATCCGCGAGATTCGTGATTTAAATGCATATAATACCACCCAACAAAAAAAGCTTTTGCTAAAGAAGCCACTACAATAATCAGCGTCGTAACTATTTTCGGAAAAGGGGCAAAAACAATGGCCACTTCAAAAACGGTCAAGAAAAGCAAGATCCAAAAAACTTTGAAATAGCTTTTTACCTTGAGGTTATAGGCTTCAAGAGTCGGTGTTTGATGTGTTGAATGAGATCCCATTTTCAGTCAAATTCCTTAGTTTAATTTTGGTATGAGGTAAATAAAAGTAAAGACGAGAATCCAAACTAAATCGACAAAATGCCAAAAAAGCCCAGCTATTTCCATTTGATTCACATTGCCATCGTCGTATTTTCCACGAATAGCTTGAGCGAGAATGACCATCAAATAGACCACGCCTGAAAAAACGTGAAAACCATGAAAGCCCGTAATGAGAAAGAAGGTCGAGGCAAATTGCGGAGGACCGGAAATGAAATCTGTAAAAGTCATTCCCACCCCATGAATTAAATGAAGATATTCATAAACCTGGATGCCCAGAAAGATCATGCCTCCAAAAACCGTCAGTGCGAGGTTTCGAATCATTTTTTTTCGTTCTCTAATTTCACCAGCAGCTTGCGCCAAGACCATGGTGACAGAACTACAAATAAGAATAAAGGTAGCGAAAGCGGATAATCCAATACCCAAAAACTCTTCAGGCTCTGGCCATTCCGGATTTCGCGCTCTTAAAATTCCATAACCCAGTAAAAAACCAGAAAAAGTAAGTCCATCCGTCGCCAAGAAAACCCACATGCCAACTTTGCCATTGTGCGCTCCTCGAAACATGTCTGGAGCTCGCGGTGTCCTAGGTCCTAATTTTTCAGCAGAGGAATTAGCCATATCAATGCCCTATAAATAATCCCTTCAGAGCCATTCTTCAACTTGCCTTTCTAACTTTTTCAGAGACTTAAAAAAGACTAGCCTTGAAACGAAAAGCGCTTTAGAATTCTACTGCGATGAATCAAGTGACTTTAGAGTGCTTGTTTCCCCTTATTATATAGAAAAAGTATGAAAAAAACACTCAACCTCCTTGCCTTCATCAGCCTTGTCACGATTGTCCTTACCATGTTGATGATTCTTCTTGGAGCGATTGTTAAAAACACTGGCTCGTCGCTAGCCTGTCCTGACTGGCCGCTTTGCTTTGGACAAATCATGCCGGAAATGAAAGGGGCTGTTGCTATTGAGCATTCGCATCGGCTTCTTGGGACCCTGCTTGGAATACTCAGCATTTTGCTTCTGGGCATTAGTTTCTTTAAAAAAGTAAATAAAAAGATCATCTTCTCTGCTTTGGGACTGCTCCTCTTGGTCATTTTTCAGGGAGTGCTTGGCGGTATTACGGTTTTGAAAAAGATCTCCCCCCTCTTCTCAACCTTTCATTTGGCAACGAGTCAGCTCTTTTTTGCGGCTCTTATTTTTTTCTTTTTTCTGATTCTTTTTCAAAAAAAGGCTCAACTCAAAGTTCCTGCACACTTTAAAACCCCTCCGGCAACTCTTTGGAGCATCTCGCTCTGGGTTCTTTTTCTACAAATTGTCATTGGAGCGGCCATTCGGCACAATAACCTTGGCCCAGCGTGTGGACTCGGCTGGAAATATAGCCTGATGTGCGCAGAGTTGGACGTTGCCGCAAGAAGTTTTTGGCCGGGAAATAGCCCTGGAAAACTTCATATGTTTCATCGCTTTTTTGGGGTCTTTACTTTTATTTTTATTATTTTTAGCAGCATTCCCTTGATGCGGTGGGCAAAGAAACATCAACTCAAAGGACTCAAATTATCTATTATTTCCGTGCATATACTCCTGAGCCTTCAAATTTTACTTGGAATGCAAGTCATTGGATCATTTATTTCAGGTTTATCGATCAGCCTCCATCTCATTGTTGCCATGATTTTATGGGGACTCTTGGTTGGGACCAATATTTGGGTTAGACAATACAAGGTAAGACAATGGTTAAACTCCTAAAAATATACGCAGAATTGAGTAAACTTCGGCTGGGTAGCCTGGTTTTATTTACTGCATTTTTACCATTATTAATTTCCCCAGAAGGGCTCTCCGCCTTTACTGACTATAAAAACTTTCTTTTTTGTATTGGCACCTGGCTCATTGTCTGTGCGGCAAATACCTGTAATCAGATTATTGAGCGCCATAGCGATGGCCTTATGGAAAGAACTAAAAACCGGCCTTTAGTCATTAAAAGTATTTCACTGCCTCATGCCTTTATTTTTTCATGTGTGATTCTGCTTCTTGGACTCGGACTTCTTGCCTTTGCCTCAAATTTTTTAACGACTTGCTTAGGCACAACAGCCTTCGCCCTCTATACCTTTGTTTACACGCCAATGAAGAAGCTTTCTTCAGCTGCTCTTTTTGTGGGAGCTATTCCTGGCGCCATACCTCCCTTGATGGGTTGGACACATGCCACGGGTGAAATCGGCGTTATTGGATTTATTTTATTTTGGATTTTATTTTTTTGGCAAATCCCTCATTTCATCAGCATTGCTTTGTTCTTAAAGGACGACTACAAAAAAGCCGGGATTATTACCATGCCGGAAACAATTGGTGAATTTAAAACTCAACAACAACTTTTCATCTATGGTTTTGCTATGGTTCTCGTGAGTCTTTTACCCCTCTTGTTCGGAAAAGCTGGAACTATTTATGCCAGTGCTAGCCTGGTTTTCGGCGTTATTTTCTTAAGTCTCTGCATTGCGGCTCTCAAAAAAATTGAAAATTTAAGTGCCGTTCGAAGAGTTTTTTATGCTTCGCTCATTTACCTTCCGGTTGTTCTGGGATTTTGGCTCATGGACACCTTGATAGGAGGGAAAATTTAAAGGAAAATGAATACTTTCATGACAAAACAACACAGAATTAACTCAGGTCTTTTTCTTATTCTTTCATTTTTCGGAATGATACTTTTTACGAACAATAGCGTTCAGGCTCAAACCACCGAGCAGCTTCATCAAAAAAGTGAAGTTTCCAACGAGTGGCATGCCAAAGGAAAAGCCCCCAAAGCAACGCTCAACCCAGTCACCTTTGCCAAACGTTACGCACCACCGAAAAGTCTGAGCAGCCTTGGCGATCATTTTGACTGGCTCTTTCGCTATATTTCATGGGTCACCTTTGCCTTTTTTCTCATCATTATTGCTCTCTTAGTTTATTTTTGTATTGCCTATAGAGAAAGAGACGGCCACAGCGCTTATTACACCACTGGAACTAAAGAGAAAAAGCTCTTAGTTCTTTGTGATATTTTCTTTTTCATTATTCTCGATGTGGTTTTAATCTACTGGTCGGTAGTCGACACTCGTCGATTCATGATGAGTCCTCCCACAGGTCCCGAGGTCGTTCGCGTGCAAGTCATGCCTCAACAGTGGGTTTGGAACTTTCGTTACCCTGGTCAGGACGATCGATTTGGAACTCCTGATGACATTGTCACCGTTAATGAACTTTGGCTGCCCAAAGGAAAAATGGCTTCTTTTCAAATTAAATCAAAAGACGTCATTCATGGTTTTATGTTTCCACATGCTCGAAGGCAGGTGGATGCTATTCCAGGGAGTGTGACTCGAATTTGGTTCGATGTGAATCAAAATGGAGATTATGAAATTGCCTGTATGCACTTGTGCGGAACAGCTCACTACAAAATGAAAGCATTTTTGAAAGTTGTCGACGGCAATCATTTTGAAAATTGGAAATCCGAAATGTCTGAGTGGTCTCAAGAAGTCTACGACGCTGAAAACAAACTCACTCATTGGGGCTGGAACTGGGGCCTCAATTAATAATGATTACAATTAGGAAAATATATGAGTCACGAAGAAAACACTACAGAAGAAAATTTTGATCACCTTCATCATCACCACGATGAACACCTGCACACCGAACCGAAAAGTTTTATTTCAAAATACCTGATCAGCTTTGATCACAAAGTTATTGGAAAGCAATTTCTCTGGTTTGGAATTTTTTGGGCTTTTATTGGAGCCTTCATGTCCGTGCTCATTCGTTGGCAGATTGCCTTTCCCGGAGAGCCGGTTCCCTTCATTGGAAGCTTACTCTTTCCACACACTCACGGTGCCATTCCGCCCGATGCCTACAACATGCTCTTTACCATGCATGCGACGATTATGATTTTCTTTGCCATCACCCCAATTCTCATTGGGTGTTTTGGAAACTTTTGTATTCCACTCATGATTGGAGCCAGAGACATGATCTTTCCTTGGCTGAACATGCTGAGCTTTTGGCTGACCATGGTTGGAGGCGTGATCATGTTTGCCTCGCTTTTTGTTCCTCTTGGTGCCTCCGCAGTTGGATGGACCTCTTACCCCACCCTGGCCCATAGTCAGTGGTCACCAGGAATGGGACACTCCCTCTGGCTGATTGCTTTATTTTTTATTGGGAACGCCTCTATTGTTGGATCCATTAACTACATCACAACGATCATTCGACTGAGAGCTCCGGGAATGACCTTTTGGAGACTTCCTTTAACCATTTGGGGACTTTTCCTAACAGCAATCCTCAATGCTCTTTTCCTTCCAGTTCTGGCTGCTGGCCTTCTTCTACTTCTTCTCGACAGAACTTTTGGAACGAGCTTCTTCCTCGCCGCTGCAATCTCAGATCAAGGAACTCAAGGGGACCCGATTCTTTATCAGCATTTATTTTGGATTTTCGGCCACCCGGAAGTTTACATTGTTATTCTCCCTGCTTGGGGAATTGTTTCTGACTTGCTTTCATTCTTCAGTCGAAAGCCAGCCTTTGGAGCAAAGTGGACCGCTCTTTCCATGGCGGCCATCTCTGTTTTGAGTATGGTCGTTTACGGTCACCACATGTTCACCACAGGAATGAGCCCTCTCCTCACAGGTGCTTTTACCACCCTCACTCTTTTAATTTCCATTCCTTCTGGAATTTTCTTCCTCAATTGGCTCGGAACATTGTGGAAAGGCTCCATTCAGTTTTACTCTCCAATGCTCTTCTCTCTTGGAGTGCTCCTCACCTTTGCCATTGGCGGACTGACTGGACTTCACCTTGGAGCCGTGGGCACCAACCTTCTTCTTCACAATAGTTACTTTGTCGTTGGTCACTTTCACATGACCATGGCCGTTGCTGCCGTGCTGGGAGGCTACGCTGCAACCTACTTTTGGTTTCCAAAAATGTTTGGAAAAATGCTCAACGAAAAACTAGCCAAGATTCACTTTTGGGCGAGCATCATTCCCATTATGTACATTTTCAACACCATGCTGGTTGTTGGATACGCAGGAATGCACCGAAGAATTCCCAATCCAAACGAATATACTTACTTGCAACATCTTGTTGGCTTGAACCAATATATTGGACTCGCCGTCGCGATTGTTTTCTTTGCTCAGTTTATATTTCTTTACAACTTTATTAGCTCCATGATTTGGGGGAAAAAAGCTGCGAAGAATCCATGGAATGTTGGAACCCTTGAGTGGACAACAACGTCACCGCCACCTGTTCATAACTTCGATACCATTCCGACCGTCTATCACGGCCCCCATGAATTTAGTCATCCGAAACTTGTTGGTAGAGACTGGGTTTCTCAAGATGAACATGTTGAAGGAATTAGTTAACTAATAAAGCTATGAAAGAAAGTTCCGTTCCCAGCTCATTTTTCTCAAACAAAATGAGCAATCAACAGCTTTTTGTCATTCTGGCCATTGGAAGCTGGGCCATGCTTTTTGGAACCTTAGTTCTTTCACTTGGCTTAGCCAGAGTCAGAAGCGCTACCTGGCCACCAGTTGATAGCATTCCCCTTGATCCGCTCTTGCCAACAGCGAGCACACTCCTTCTCTTTGCGTCTTCATTTCTTATTCACAAAGGTTACACGGCCTATAAAAACTTAGACCTTAAGAATTTTAAATTCTTTTGGGGGCTGGGCTGCCTTTCTGGGTTTTTCTTTTTAGCCTTTCAAGCGTTGTCTTTAGGACAATGGTGGCAAGAAGGCATGCGGGTAGAAATGAACCTCTATACCTCTACCGTTTATGTTTTTATACTCTTTCATGCTATTCACGTGCTCGTTGCCCTTCTGGGACTGAGCTTCAAATACAAAAATGCAAAGTCGCTCACTTCTTTACAGCTTTGGGCCTGGTTTTGGCACTTTATAGATATTGTTTGGATTATTAGCTTTCCAATACTTTTGTTTTAAGGATGAAAAAAAGAAAATGAACTTCAAGAAAAAATTAATCACCACGACAAAAACACTAAGCATTCTTTCAATTTTCATTTTGAGTGCCTGCACTTCTAAAAAGTTTGATGCTCCTATGAAATTAGGAGGACGCTGGGTTCCCGCGAAGAAGCTGAACTTAGGACATGATGTTTACATGAACAATTGTATGAGCTGTCATGGTGTTTATGGTGACGGCATGGGGCCAGCGGCGCAGGGGTCACTACCACTTCCAAGAAACTTTAAAAGTGGTGACTTTAAATTTGCCAATGTCGAAGCTGGCGACCTCCCCAGAGACGTCGACCTTATTCACACCATACGCTACGGACTTCAAGGAACTCCAATGCTTCCATGGGATCTTTCTGACATTCAGCTCGATGCCGTCACTCAATATATTAAAACCTTTAGTCAAAGATGGAAGGAAAATGAACAACCAGCTGAAAATAGTCCCGCCATTGACTTCAACAATCCTGAAGAAAAGGACCCGTGGATCGGCAAAGAAAAATTAGCCATTCAACAAGGTGAAAAAATTTATCATGGACTGGCTCAATGTTTTACTTGCCACCCAAGCTACGTTCCCTTTGATGAAATGAACAAAGCCTCCATGGACCTCACCGGAAACCCTATGCTGAAAAGTTCCTTAAGGGAAAAACTTCATCTTTCCACAAATTTAGATTCCAGCTACGACACAAAAGTCATGCCTCCCGATTACACCAAAAGCTCCATTAAAACCGGCGGCGGACTCAAAGAGCTCTATGTTTTACTAGCCTTAGGTATTAACGGAACCGCCATGCCAGCTTGGAGAGGTCTTCTCTCAACGACTGGGGACGCTACAGAATCAAACAGCAATCAATGGGCACTTTCTTACTACGTTAAAAGCCTCTATGAGTTGAAATTCGATCGAGACAAGCGAATGAGTTTCATGCGAAAGCTAAACAGCTCTCGAGCAAATGATTAGTTTAAAAAATTAATGAAGTCATAAAAATCGAAGCTCTAGACAAAGTTTTAATTTTTAGCCCTAGTTTTTCAATATTATAAAGAAACCTAGAGGGACGGAGTAATTTTATTACTTTAATTCTAGTTACTTAACTTGCTCCACTCCTCATATGCCCCTCATATTGAAAAATTAATTGCAATTGTATATACACATGTTATAATTGTCTTAGTGGTATTTTTCGATGCAAATCACTTGGGATGAAGATAAAAATGAAAGTAACTTTCAAATACATGGCATTTGGTTTGAGGAAATATTAAATGTGCTTTTTGATCCATTGACTCTTTTTAATCAAAATAAACACACCGATCGCAATCGATTTGAATATCTTGGACTTTCTGAAAAGCTAGATCTTTTGTATGTGATCACAGTTGAAAAAGATGAAAGTACAATTAGAGTTATTTCAGCCAGAAAAGCCACTCTAAGAGAAAGGAAAGGTTATGAAGAAAAAGAAAACTAAAGAAAATCAAGAATTTAATTTTCAAGGAGCTAAAAGAAATAGAGGTATTGATAAGTCCAAGACAAAAATTGCTATTTCAGTTCGTCTTGATGGTGAAGTCGTATCTTGGCTTCGGAATGAGTCTGAAAAAGTATCAATTCCTTACCAGACCCTGTTAAACTCTATTTTAAAGCAACATATAGATGAAAAAGAAACCCTACAAGATCGAATAAAAAAGCTTGAAACAAAGGTATTCAAAAAGAAGACTGCCTAACCTTGATTCGACAAAAAATTTAATAGGGAATGGGCACTTTCTTACTACGTGAAAAGCCTCTATGAGTTGAAATTCGATCGAGACAAGCGCATGAGTTTCATGCGAAAGCTAAACAGCTCTCGCACATCTTTTATCCCTCAAGTGTTTAGCCTAAAACCTGAAGAGCAAACTGAGAGCTCTGATTTTAACCCTAAAGAGCCAGACCTCAGATAAAACCTTGCAAAAACAACTAAAGCTGCCTTTTCAGCCTTTATGAGTTGAAATTTGATAGAAATAAGCGTATAAACTTGATGGAAAAGCGGAATAGACGCCGCGCGCAACAAAATTAAAAATGACTAAAAAAAAAGAACCTCAAACACCTCGAAATAACCCCTATACCAGTTTTTTTGAGCTCAAAAGCTTTTGGGTGCTGTTAATTGGAGCCTTACTCGCCATTCCCCTCATTCTGAGTTTCAAAAGACCTCCAGTGAAGGAGATTCCTGTTTACTCACAGCTTCAAGAATTTTCTCTGACCAATCAGGATAACCGAGAAATCACTAATCGAGAGTTTTACGGATCCGTTGTTATTGCGAACCTCATTTTTACAAGGTGCCCGAGTATTTGCCCTATGATGACGGCGCAAATGAAAAAAATTCAGGGACGCCTCAAAGGGGTCGCAAAAACCATTCAACTCCTGAGCCTGAGTGTTGATCCAAAACATGACACCCCCGAGGTGCTTAAAGACTATGCTCAAAAATACCAAGCTGACCTCAAGCTTTGGACTTTTTTAACAGGCGATCTCGAACAAATTACGCAACTTGCTTACAATTCATTTAAGCTGGCACTGGAACATCCTGAAGACTATTCCAGCTCGAACAAATACGATGCGGTTATGGACATTACTCATGGAGAGCATTTTATTCTCATCGATCAAATTGGAAACATTCGAGGCTTTAATAAAGTTCAGAACGATAAAGATATTAATGAGCTCATTCGCGACGTGACCATTCTCGTCAATCAAAGTCCGCCTCCACTCCCTGAAAAATTAAAGACAGAGTCTTTAGGGAGATAAGCCTTATGGAAATTAAAAAACTTGTTCATAATATTATTGAAGACTTCAACGAAAAAGAGATCACACTTGCTAGCACGGAAGTGCTTCAGCAAATTCCTCCAGAAACTATTTATCTTTCACTCAAAGAAAGTGATTGGGCCACCTCACTTTGGCTTTTTGAGAACTTAAAAACCGAACAGCTTCAAAGTCTCATCGACATTGACTGCTGGAAAGGCGATCAATTCTGCGCCGAACGCTACCGTCCTTTCTTCTCACTCTTTAGCCTCATGCACCCGACAAAACTTAAAGAGCACATGAAAAATTTGGATCCTGAAATTATTGTTCGAAATTTCATAGAATATGCTCAAATCATAAAATACGATCACGAAGAACCGCCTGATGTAGAAGAGCACTTGCTGCTCATTTCTCCAGATCATGCTTACGCTTTTGTCTTTTACAAAGAAGACCGAGAAATTAAAGAAGAAATTTATCAGTGGATGAATAAACTTTATGCTGGAGATCTCGATCTTTCGAGACGAATTCTGGAATCGTGTATTTGGGAACAAAAAAGCGAACTTGAAGAATTTGCCTATACCATTAAAAAAGGCCGTCTTGAAGAAAATGGCTTTCTCGATAAACACGAAGCTGTAAAAATATTTTCAACCGGAAATGCTCCAAGCTTTAAAGAATTCCTACTCGATCACCCTCTCAAAAAAGAATACAAAAAAAGTATTGCTCGAATCTCTGGATCCATTGATGAAAAGATGCTCCCAGAAGCCATCACTTCAAAACTCTTTACCGATAACTTTTTCACCAATGTTCTTTCTCAAATAGAAGACACCGAACTCAGAGAAGCTCTTGGACTGGAAGCCATTCGAAGCCTGAATGCCCTCCTGATTACTGATGATATTTTCCACAAGGACTTGATTGAAATTCAAAATGCCGTTGAGCTAGGAAGGCATTATTTAAACTTAGGCCTGACTTATCTTTCTGGGGCCAACCCGAACCTCGCTGTTGACGCCATTGAAACTCAAAGCTTTCTCAATATTCTCAGACTTGGATGGCTACTGAGCCAAGATTTAGTCAAAGCCGCCCAAAAGATTAAAGCTAATGAAATTAACTACTTCCCGAAAGAAGATAAAGAACTCGTTTTAGCCCTCGACAAAAGGCACCCCGAAATTAGCCCTCTGCTGCTCCAAGACCTCGGCTGTGAAAGCAGGAATTACTTGTCGCTTGAAGGCGTGACTAAAATTGCGACGAGACTTGGAGAAATTGCCAGCTTTCAAAGCTTCTGCTCAGAAGACCTTGCCGACGCTTTAAACAATACTGAAGATCCTATTGAAGAAAACGAGAATGCTTTTAGCAGACTATTGACTGGAGTTCTCAGACAAGCTTCTTCGCTAAGCTTTAGCACGAAAGCAATGAGTAAAAGCGAATGGGAAACTCTCGTTCAAAATTTTAACATTGATGAAGCTAAAAAGATTGTTCAGCTCATGAGTAACAAGACTCAGCCGGTTCTGAAAAATTACTTCTACCTAAAACTTAACGATGTCTTAGAAGAATTCAAAGTCTTTTTAAACACAAACAAAGACTTCCCAGATGCTAAATTTTTTAGTCACTTTCGCGTTGAAGAAAGAGTGAGTAACAAAGACTGAATAGCATCCTTTGTTACTCACTCTTGAGTAACAAATAGCCTTCTACGTAAGCACGGAATTCTCGAATCATGGTTCTGGGATTTGGGTTCTCTGGCCCATCTGCAAAACAACTTCCCGGGAGGGAAGTGCAGTTTAAAAAAGTATCGCATTCTTCAAAGTTACAATTGAGAGTTTTTCCACGGACAAGTCCGGTAGACGTTAAATTTGGATTTTGCAAAGACGCCTCCAACACAGCAAAACATTGCTTTTTAGCTAAAACTCTATTGGCGTCTGGACATAAAAACTCTTTTACAGCGGCTTTATAAGCACTCAAGCTGGACAACGCATGCTTATAGGATCCGGGATGCTGCAAAAGCGACAAAGCCATTACTTTTTTACAATGATCACTCGGGTTTTCTTCGCCGCAAAAGACTTTGTAATGAGAAAGTCCAGCATTAAATTTTCCCCAGTATCCTTTATAGGGATAAGGCTCAGGCTTCATTCGAACACAAGCTCCTTGGAAACAACTTTCATTTGAATGCAAATAACTTAAATAATTCGTTCTAGCTAACGAGGCTCCGCCTGGATATAATCCTCTATCGTTAAAATACCAGTTTCTAAAATTTCTACCCTCATAAATTTCTTGAAAGTTTGTGAATGACAATGACCCAATAACTGGCACATTCCATTTCTTTGCAAAGGCCGGCCCTAATTTAAAACCAGAATTACAGCCATGAAAAAAAACATAAGCATGTGGATGAAATATTTTTTTCAGTGAAGAAATAAACCAAATTTTATGGTTAAAGCGACGGTGCCTTTGAGGAGAAGACGATGAGTCTAGAAAAGCACCTGCAGCAGGAGCTGTGTGTGTAAAAAACTCTAAAGCTGCAACTTGCGAATATTCTTTTAAAGATTGAATAAGACCTTTACTATTTTGATAAGACTGATCAAAAAATAAGGGCTTTAACTTAAGACGCTCAAGAGTTTGAGAGTATTCAGAGTATTCATCAAAATAGGAGCTCTTTGCATCAACAAGTTTTGGACCATAAAAAACATATTGCCGAGAGTTTCCATAAACATCTCGAGCTTTCATGGCTCGACTCAGCGCTGCTTTAAAAAATAAATCTCCCGACTTGTCGCCATCTCCGACAACATAAACATGGGTCACTTTCGAATAATCTAAGCCGAACTGAGCTTGATCCTTAAAAAGTGAAATTGTCGCAGACTGCAAAGACAAAGGAAAAAACACAGCCATGACTATTAGAGATTTCAACAAGTTCATATGAGTTGAGTTACTATGCTCTCAGAGCCCTCTCAATACAAATGAAAAACTTAACTAATGGAACAGTTTGTTATTGTTTTTTTTCAGAGCTAATGAGCCTTTCGACAGGCTTTTCTTGAAAGTTTCTACGATACTTTGTTGCAAAGCAGCGGTGATTTCTAAGGTGTTTCACCCGGGGATCCTTCCCCAACTTTCTATCTTTGGTATTTTGATCAATCTTATAAACATCAAAGGTATAAAGCCTATTGGGGGCCTTTTCTTTGTTGTAGAGTCGACACAAATAGCGGGAATAGTGCAACAAAAGATCATCCGGTTTCGATAGTAAATTTGAAAAATATTTTTTAGAATAGGAGTCTAATGAACTTGGCACTGAAGGATCGACAAAACTCTTAGAACCAAAGCTTCTGTCATTAAAAATTTCTAGTTTGTCACCGTTTTCAAACTCCGCATCAATCGTCATCCAGCGATTATGAGACATCGGGTAAGGCGCGAACATGGCCCATTTCTGATACCAATGCATGTATCTAGACAACTTAAGAATCGGTTCTATTTTGGGGATTTTAAGAGTAGCATTTTCACCTTTATTTTGAGGTAAAAAAACCGTATTCCAATAAACAATTGAAAAAATAAACAAGAGGGCAAAGGCCGATTTCAAAAGACCTTCTTTGAAATGATAGCGTTTTTTTAGGAAATTTGATTCAAAAAACCGGACTCGAAAACGGTTTTCTAAAAATTGATTTAATTTTTTAAAAAAAGAATAATTCCAAACTTTTGATGGAATTAAGGCTAACCACATGACAATACAAATCCAAGGAAAAAGCCCTAAAGTCATGCTAAAAACCAATCCTAAATGAAATGAGACCCCCAAGAATACAGCTGCCAAACGCAGTTTCCAAGAATGCCTCAAAGCTATAAATGAAACTAAAAGTAGCGGCGTGACTAAAAATTCAAAAACCAGCGTTAAAACTGTTAAAGGTTTACTGATCCAATCATTGGAAGCAATAAAAATCCCTAAAGTTGTTGAAAAAGAATCAATGGAGAGTGCGTTGCGAATTGCCGTAAAATCTTCCAACCAAGGAGCTCCAGTTTTTAAGAATGCGGTGAAAAAATAAATACATGAGACTTGAACCAGAAAAGCTAAAGACCACATTGAAAAATATCTTTTAGGCCTTTGAGGAGAATATTTTTTTGAATCTAAAGAATAGTAAAGTCCTAATGGGAGGAAAATAGCAACAAAAAGAATGAGTTTTATAATGTCGTCTGCGCCAGACAGGACAAACCAATTTCTTTCCTGCAAGGACAATGTAAAAAACCACAACAATGGAGTTATGAGTTTTGTTCTCCAGCCAAACAAAAAGGCTCCAATTAAGAAAAAGTGAATGGAAAGAAGCAAATAAAAGAAAACAGACTGCCCTGCCATTAAGTAAATACTTAATGTCCAAGGATGAACAAACTCTGCAATAAAACTAGTTCTGGGTAAAACCCCGGAATCGGAATAAAACATTTGAAGAACTTCGAGACGAAAAACAAAGTCTAACAATAAAACAACACCGAATAGAATTCGAAAAAGCCCTAATGAGCGTAAATCCAAAGAAAATGATTTTTTTAAAGAAGTCATTATTTTTCTCACAACATATTGGACATCGGTAATTCATCCTGTAAGATTTATAGATAAGATGAGAATTTTTTTATTGTTAACACAAATTTCATTAATCTTTTTTTCTATATGTTATTCTCAACTCACACGCACTCAATCCATTGAAAGCTATTACCTGCTTCCTAAAGACTACTTTTCCACTAGTCAAAGACCGGAATTAGAAGAATTTTATTTGGGAGAAAAAAACATCAATAACCCCACTTCTGACACACCAGAGAAGGCGCCCAAAGCCTATACTCCGGGAATGAGTATCAGCATTCCACTTGGTTACGTGAGCTCTTGGGGAAACATTTCTTATGGAGCTGGAATTATTGACCGACCTCGCTACAATAAAGCCGCCATTGCCTTTGCTGGACTGGCTGTCGGTTTTGGAAACCCTGACAAATACTTTGGCGGAAGCATTTCTTCAGGAGCCGGAAACCTCCTTAAAGAACCTAGCGCCTTTGGCTCAGTGAACCTTAGCGTTGGCCGCCATTGGGGTGACTATTGGGGAGTGAGCCTTGGTGCCTATGACCTTATATCTTGGTCAAAAGGAACTCAAAAAAGCCCCAACACTTTTTATGCAGCATTGAGCAAAATTACTAGCTTTCGATCTCATAGCTATTATTTCAAATACATCAAAACCACACTTGGGCTTGGCAATGGAGCTTTTCTTGAAGAAGGAAAATACAATAAACTCGTTTTAGGCACAGGTTCTGACTCAGTAAATGCCTTTGCTGGAATTGCCGTCAATATATTACCATATTTAAACGCTATTGCCGACTGGACTGGTCAAGAACTTGACGCCGGTTTCTCTATATCTCCTTATCCGGGCTACGCTGTTAATTTAGCGGCGCATGACCTCTTAGGAATTGCCGGAGACGGCACTCGATTCTCTGCCAATTTTGGCGCCTCTATTCAGTTTTAATGAAGATCGTATTAAAAGCTTATTAAATTCACTATTATCTAGTAGTTTCACAGTAATTTAACTGGCGCATTTCCCCCAATGAACCGATCCTTCTTTTGTGGAACGTAATAGACTAAAAAAAAAGAAGAAACTGCTTAAAAAGAAGCTCGTAGTTTACAAGCAAATACTTAGAGTTCAATCTCTATTTTTGTATCTACTGCTCATCACGCCATTAATACACTCACAGGAACGTATTAATTCCCTCAGCAACTCTTACCTCTCCGACGAAACAAGCCATAACTTAGAAGAGACGACACAAACAAATAAAAACCTAAAACTTGAAAATAGAATCAAGAGCTTTAAAAGAAGTATTGCTTCATTAGAAAAATCTCCTCGAGTTCAGTTATTAAATTCAGCTCTTAACTTAAACGATATTGACGCTGAAGACTGCTGTAATTGCGTCACACCATCTGTCTGCCCTGGAGAAGAGCCGGCAGCAAAAAGAGCCAAGAAACTCGCTAAATCAAAAAAACAAAAAATGCCCAAAAAAATAAAGCATGTTTATAGAAAAAATTTAAATCGCTTCTATTACTTAAGAAGTTGTGACACACCAGAGTCTCTAGCCAAGTTCATTTACGGAACTGAAAAAATGGCAAAAAGACTTATTGAGTGGAATGGCGCGCGTGAAAAGTGGCAAGCTGGAAAAATCATCTATTTTAGAGACCCTTTCAATAGTGAAGCTAAGATGAAAGCTTTTTTCGATGTTCACCCACCAACATTAAAAGAATATACCGTAAAAAAAGGTGATTCCCTTCAAAGCATTGCTTTTTCCGTATTTGGAGACATTAAAAGCTGGAAAGAAATTGCAGCTAGAAACAATATCAAATCCCCAGATAGTCTTAGGAAAGGTCAAAAACTTTTAGTTGAATACTTTAACTAAAGCTAAAAAAAGGTTGCACGTATGCTTATATCAAATATTAGAAAACTCACCATCAAACTGAGAAATCATCCCGTTATAAAATGTTTTATATTTACATTTTTAGGGCTCATGATTGCTCCAAACTTAATGGCGCAAAGTAAAGTGATTGTCGCTCCGGTTAAGGAGGTCGTTAAGGCTCCAGTTATCGTTGCTCCGGTTAAAGAAGTTGTGAGAGCACCAGTTGTTGTCAAAGCTCCGGCCAAAGAAGTTGTGAGAGCACCAGTTGTGGTCAAGGCCCCAGCTAAAGAAGTTGTGAGAGCACCAGTTGTGGTCAAGGCCCCAGCTAAAGAAGTTGTGAGAGCACCAGTTGTGGTCAAGGCCCCAGCTAAAGAAGTTGTGAGAGCACCAGTTGTGGTCAAGACCCCAGCTAAAGAAGTTGTGAAAGCACCCATTGTAAAAGAACCAATTATAGAAAAGCCAATTATTATTCCATTTCGACCATCGATAATCATTCCACTTCGCCCAGTAATTATTTTACCTGGAACGGTTGGAAAAACTACTGGGTTAGACTCTGGAGCTGAAACGGGAATCCTGAGCACACGAACTACAGGTTTAGATTCTGGCGCAGACACAACAGGAAGTACAACACTTATTTTGAGCACTCGAACGACTGCTATTGATTCAGGTGCTGAAACGGGAACTAAAGAATCTATTGCTGACTCTGGAGCAGAAACCGGCATTCTCAGCACACGAACTACCGGACTAGACTCCGGCGCAGAAACAATCGGAAGCACCACTCTTATTTTGAGCACTCGAACGACTGCTATTGATTCAGGTGCGGAAACTGGAACTAAAGAATCTGTTGCAGATTCGGGTGCCGAAACGGGAACAAAAGAATCTGTTGCAGACTCTG